>VFQT010000870.1_pt1 | contig 40460 bp, 30 predicted proteins | sample 3512381 | NCBI WGS metagenome assembly VFQT01 (sample SAMN10412376, study PRJNA504923) | tailings metagenome | isolation source: Relicate 2 Philex TSF3 active mining site | place: Philippines: Tuba, Benguet | collected 2017-08-29 | reverse complement strand
CTGCCCGTGATCGATGTCTCCCCGCTCCTCCGAAGCGAGGCTCGCGCGAGTGCGGTGGTCGCCCAGGAGATCGGCGCGGCCTGCCGCGATCTTGGTTTCTTCTATGCCGCCGGCCACGCGATTGCGTCGGGGACGCTGGGTGACCTGACGCGGGCAAGCCATCGTTTCTTCGCCCTGCCGGAGAGTGAAAAGCTGAGGATCGCGATGCGCCATGGGGGAAGGGCCTGGCGCGGCTTCTTTCCGGTCGGCGGCGAGCTCACATCCGGCAAACCCGACATCAAGGAGGGACTCTACTTCGGCGAAGAGTTGGGCCCGGACGATCCGCGCGTTGCGGCCGGCCTGCCGATGCATGGGGCAAATCTCTTTCCAGCGCTCGTGCCCGAGCTACGCGATGCGGTTCTCGCATTCATGCGCGAGGCCGAGCAGTCGGCGCAGGCCATCCTTGAAGGCGTGGCGTTGAGCCTTGGGCTCGAGGCTGCCTACTTCCGCCAAACCTATACCTCGCAGCCGACGCAGCTGTTCCGGATCTTCCACTATCCTGCATCCACGGCGAGCGAAGGCTGGGGCGTTGGCGAGCATACCGATTACGGTCTGCTGACGCTTCTGGCCCAGGACGAGATTGGCGGGCTTCAGGTGAAGACGCCAGGCGGCTGGATTGATGCGCCGCCGATACCGGGTGCGCTGGTGGTCAATATTGGCGACATGCTGGACCGGCTGACCGGTGGGGTCTACCGATCGACACCGCATCGCGTGCTCAACGCGAGCGGGCGTTCGCGCCTGTCCTTCCCGTACTTCTTCGATCCAGGATTTGACGCGCGCATCGCGTCGCTGCCGGGCCATGCTGCGCCCGAGACGAGTGGGGGGCGCTGGGATGGGGCCAACCTGCACGCCTTCGAAGGCACGTATGGCGACTACCTCCTGGGCAAGGTCGGAAAGGTGTTTCCAGGCCTTGCCGGCAGCATCAGCGCGGCGGAGCAGACCCCGGGCTAGGCGCGGGTCCAGTCCATGATCCAGTTCCACGCCCACGTCCTGGCGCCATCGCGGCTCACGCCCTGGCGCCAGCGACAGGATGTCGGCGTGATGAGATCCCACAGCCCGATCACCTTTATGGCTACATCGCCATCGACGTCGTCCGACAGGAAGACGCCATCGCCACGCACGAACCCGCCTTTCACGCCCTCTGAGCCGATCACGCCCCATTTGGCGTTCATCCAGTAGTCGCTCCAGACCAGCGTCTTCATGTCCAGCGTGCGCAGCCCCATGCCGGAGAAATCCCGCGCGGGAATCCGCAATTCCTCGATGCTGGCGACGCCGCCAAGAATGCTCCAGCACGTCGCCTCGCCGGAAAATCTGTCCCATTCTCCCGGCTTGAGCAGGCGCTGGTGCGCGATCTGCCAGTTTCCCTGCAGGAAGTCGAAGTCGCCAGGTTTGCCCGGCGATGCCGGGTCGAGATAGCCAGGCGCCGGTTGCGCGAAGGCGTCGTTCACCAGTGTCTCTCCCATCAAGGCTGTGACGCCGAGCGCGGCGCTGGCGCTGAGAACAAGGCGTCGGTCTGGATTCATCACGCGGCGCCTTTGCGATTGCCCCGTCCGTCCCTGCGCACGATCGGCAGCGACAGGTGCAGGATGCTCCACTATACCTGCCACTTGATGTCATGATTTAGAAATTGATCCGGAAAAATGCGCGCAAGCCGTCTCCTGTCGATCCTCATCATGCTGCAAATGCGCGGCCGCCTGTCGGCCGAAGCGCTGGCCCGGGAGTTCGAGGTCTCGATCCGCACCATCTATCGCGACATCGACCAGCTCAGCGCTGCAGGCATCCCGGTCTATGCCGAACGCGGCCGGACGGGCGGATTCCAGTTGCACGATGGATATCACACGAAACTAACCGGCTTGACGCACAGCGAGGCGGAGGTGCTGCTTCTTGCAGGCGCAGGTGGAGCAGCTGCGGATCTGGGGCTGGGCGCGGAGGCCGCCGCTGCGCAGCTTAAATTGCTCGCCAGTCTCCCGGCGGACAGAGGGGCAAGCGCCCAGCGCGTCGCCGCGCGCTTTCATCTCGATCCCGCGCCCTGGTACGCGCGTATCGACCCGCCTGGCGTGCTGCCGGCGCTGGCCTCTGCCGTATGGCAGGACCTGCGCATCCGGATCGGCTATCAGAGCTGGAAAGCTTCTGTCACCCGCGATGTCGATCCGCTTGGCCTGGTGCTGAAGGCGGGCGTCTGGTATCTCGTCGCTGCTGCCCGCAAGCCATCAACAGGGGGAGCAAAGCCCCGTACATATCGCGTGTCCAACATCACATCGCTTGATGTGCTGCAAACGGGGTTTCGTCGGCCCGGGCGCTTCGACCTTTCGCGGCACTGGGAGGCTTCGGCCCGTGAGTTCGAGGCGCGGCTGCTCAGTGGGCGGGCGATGATCCGCCTTTCTCCCGAGGGCCGACGGCTGCTGCGTGACAACTACCCGGCAGCCGAGCAGGCGGTTTCGGTCGCCCATGCCAAAGCTGAGCCCGCGGGTTGGGTGAAGGCGGAGATACCCGTCGAGGATGTGGCGCAGGCGGCGCGACAGCTGTTGCGATTGGGCGCCGAGGTCGAGGTGCTTGGCCCGCCAGGCTTGCGCAAGGCTGTTGCAGATGAGGCGCGGCGTGTGACCGAACTCTACCGCTAGCTATTCACCGTCAGAGACATCCACGCCTGCGAAGATCGGTAGCTCCACGGGGTGCGGTCTGCCTTGACGTTCGAGTTCTCGCGCACCGGCGAGGATGCCGGGCAGGGCGTGATTGCCTTCATGGCAGGCGTATTCGTACACAGGCTGATCGGACGCGCGCAAAGCCATCTCCCCGCCCCAGGACTCCGTGTAAAGGACAGGATCCTCGACGCGGAACTCGTAGAAGATCTCGCCATCTGACCAGCGGGTGTAGCGTTCCGTCACCTTGCCGGCCGGGGAGATGAAGGAACGCTGCTTCGGGTGGGAGTTCACAGTCTGCACCACCAGCGTGTTTCCCTCGTACCAGCCGATGGAGTCCCCGCCCCATTTCGGGATCTCGCGCGGCCCATGGCTGAGGCCGCCCGGCTTGCCGATGGGGATCACGCGAACGTCGTGGATCATCTCGGTGAGGATCATCACGTGGTCGGGCGCCTGCACGATCTGGTAGGTGTTGTTGTACATCCCATTGTTCATCACCGGGCCGGCCCCGCCGGTGAAGCTCATGATGCAGCGCTCGGGCAGGGGACGGATTTCGAAATCGTCGAACGTGTTGGTCCGGGTGTTCGCGCGGATGCCGGCCTCCGTGTAGGGGATGCGGCCGTCGGCAGGATAGGTAATCCAGCTCGAACGGTATTCGCCCTTCACCTGCGCATAGCTCGTGCCGGGGTCCATCCAGTAGCGGTTGTAGGCGCGTGACGCGTTGCCGTCCGAGAGAAGCTCCTTGGATGAGGCCTCATCGACTTTGGAGGCGCCGGCCTCCTCGCGCGCAGCGGCGGAATAGACATGGCGGCGTGTCAGGCGTTCGGCTTCCTGTTCGTTCATGACCAGCTTGTCCGCGCCAGCCGGCCGCTGCATCGCGGTGAGCGATGTATTGGTCCAGAAGCCAGTGAAGTCAGGCGCACCCCAGCTGGTCTTGGCGGGCTCATAGCCTGGCTTGGTCTGCGCGAGCGCCGCTGGAGAAACCAGTCCGGCGCTCGCCAGAGCCAGGATCGCAATCAGGCTTGTCTTCAAGGCAATCCTCCCACGGGTCGGAACGTATTGGCTTACGGCTGTCTCTGCTGAGAGCTGCGGCTGCCCCGTCCCGATCGCATGATCTCCGTCAGGTATTTCATTGCGCCGCTGAGTTCGGATTTTTCGAGCACATCGTCCTTGTTGACGTCGAGCGAGGCCCAGTGCGGCCCCACCGCCGTCTCGATGCGGCCGGGAAGCTCGGCGCGCTGAACTTTTCCGTCAAGATTTTCGTCCAGGGCCCCCATCATCCGGTTGGGCATTTCACGCATGACAACCGTGCCATCCGCTTCCTTGGACACGGTCTCGTCGGTCCATTCATAGTAGAGCGAGGTGTAGTGCATCTCCTCCCAGGACTGTGGGCCCCAGACGATGGTTTCCTTGGGGTCGGGATTGGCAGGGTTGCGCACCGAATTGTCGTACCAGTAGGTCGCGACGATCTTGGCGCCTGCCGGCACCTTCACCGGATCGGTGAAGGTGTAGGTTCGCTGCCAGTTGAAATCATAGCGGGGCAGGCTGATCAGCGCCTGCTTCGTCCCATCCGGCAGGATCATGTCGAGGCTGCCTGCGCGCCCGCGATAATGGGTATGCAGGAACACCGAGTGGAGCATCGCTTCCTTCGGGAAGACCGTGTAGCCCACTTCCTTGTGGTCTTCGACACCCGGTGGGATCTCGATGAAGCTGTTGGCGATCACGAAGTGACGCATGATGCGCGTCGGGTTTTCACCCTTGGGGTAGAAGTAGAAACCCATCTTCGATTTATCGACCGCTTCCTTGCCATAGGGCGTGTAGTGCATCTGGAAGCCCATGGCCCCGCCGGCTGGAAGTTCGATGCCGACGCCGGGCGGCATCGAGAGCGATTCCCCGCCCACCGCGTATTCGCCATAGGAGGCTTCCCAGAGCTGCGAGGACATCGGGCCCGTCGCGAACTCCTTCATATAGCCCGAGAGGATGTGGTGCGTGGCTTGCCGGTCCCCCGGCAGCAGCGTTGCCGCTTTCACCCAGCGTGATTCTGTCTGCGGGTTCACCGTCGCCGGGAACTGATAGTCCACCACGCCCGAGGCGGGCACGGTGTAAGCCGGCACGTCGAGCACAAGATCCGGCGTTCCCAGGGGCCAGTCGGGCGCCTTGTGAGCTTCCTTCGCGAGCGGGTCCTCGCCTTCGCCACGCAGGGCCCCGGCTTCCACCCAGTGAACGATGGTGCGGATCTGGTCCGCCGACAGGCCGCCGTCATGATCGAACTTGCCGATCGCCGGATCGGGATGCCACGGCGGCATCGTCCTTGTCCGGATCGCCTCGCGGATCATCGGCGCGAACATCTTCACCTGATTGTAGTCCGACATGGCGAACGGGGCGATGCCGCCCGCCTGATGGCAAACCACACACTTCGCTTCGAGGATCGGCGCGACATCTTTTGCATACGAGATCTTTGCGTGTTCCGCGCGTCTTGCCCGCTCCACAAACCTGATCGGTGTTCCTTTACCTGCGACGCTCGCCGTCGCCACAGGCCGGCCGGCCAGGACATCCTTGAGCGCTTCGCCAAGGTAGCCTTTGGCCGTCGCCGCAGCGCCCTTCGCGTCCACCGGCCCGCGGTAGAGGATGCGCAGCGTCCTGGGCTCGATCAGGAAGGCCTCGCCGGCATAGCTCACGCCCAGCTGCTCGCCCGCCAGCTGCAGCTCATCGTGCAGCACCGGGATGCTCAGCCCCAGTCTGGCGGCTTCGGCTGACACCTCCTCGCGTGACCTGGCGCTCGAGTTCAGCATCAGGAAGGCGATGTCAGCGTGCTGCGACTTGAGGCCTTCGAGAATCTTTGCGGCGTGCTGCGAGCCAGCATCGCCATTCACGCTTGCCGCGAGCACGATACCCTTCACGTCCACGAGCCGCTTGAGGTCCTGGGCGAAGCCGTGATTGTCGGTGAGGCGGAAGTTGTCGACGCGCGCCGGCGTCATGCTGCCGGTTTCGACATTGTTGGCCAGCGCGATGCCGCCGCCGGCGGCGAGAAGCAGAAGCGCGGCCGCGCCTGCCAGCAAGACTTGCCGTGTCATCGTCTTTCCTCTCCCGCGCTCTGATCGTGTAACGGCGCTTATCGTTGGGAGTATTGAATGCCGCGCCGCGAAGTCAACGCGGGCGGGCGGCCTCTGCGAACACAAAACCGCGTATTGACGTGACGTAATTGATTGCGCGCACGGTCAGCCAATCCGCGGGCTCTCTGCTGACTTTATTGCGTGCAAGGATGGCGAGCCGGGTTGATCCTCCCGGGGTGCGGGCGCACGATGATCGCGCCCGGGCCGTGGGTACGGCCCTTAGACGGCGTGACTCTCCCCCGCGTCCACCAAGGACCGGCCCGCGGCCCTTCACACCAGCCCGTGAAGGAACATGACATGAGCGGAGGAAAGGCGGCGACCGTCAGAGCGGTCGCCTTGAGCGGACCCTGCGGGACCGGAAAGACAACCCTGCTTGAATCGATGCTGCTTGCGGCCGGTCGCATCCAGCGAAAAGGATCGGTGTCCCAGGGCACCTCCGTGGGCGACGCCAGCGAAGAGGCGCGGGCGCGCGGGCTCTCGACCGAGATCAACGTCGCAGGTTTCGAGTTCATGGAGGATCGCTATGAGATCATCGACTGCCCCGGCGCGGTGGATTTCGCAAGCGACGCTGACACCGTCATGCCGGCGGTCGACCTCACCATCGTCGTCGCCGACCCCGATCCCGACCGTGTGAGCTTGCTCCAGCCGCTGCTGCGCCGACTCGACGAGCTGCAGGCCCCGCACTGCATCTTCATCAACAAGATCGACAAGGCCCGCGGCCGCGTGCGCGAGCTGATCGCCGCGATCCAGCCTTACAGCCTTGAACCCCTGGTCGCCCGGCAGATCCCGATCTGGAACGGCTCCGGCGCGCTTGGCTATATCGATCTCGCACTCGAACGCGCCTATGCCTACGATCCCGGCAAGCCCTCCAGGCTGATCCAGATCCCCGAGGAGGAGAAGGAACGCGAGATCGAGGCGCGCTATCGCATGCTCGAACAGATGGCGGACTTCGATGATCGCCTTATGGAAAAGCTGATCGATGAGCGTGAGCCCGACCGCGACCACATCATGTCGGACCTCGCCGATGAGCTCGGTCGCGTGCAGATCGTGCCGGTCTTCCTGGGATCGGCCGAGAACGGTCATGGGGTCCGCCGCCTGCTGAAGGCGTTGCGCCACGAAACGCCGCAGCTTGGCGCTGCCGCAGCGCGTCTTGGCGCTGATGGCAGGTCTGCGCTCGTCCTCAAGACGCGCCACGCAGGGCAGGCCGGGCGCCAGACCATGGTGCGCGTCGTCAGCGGCGAGATTGCAGACGGCGAAGCGATCACGCTGCCGGACGGAACGACAGAACGTGTCGCCGGTATCTTCTCGGTTCACGGAGAGAGCCAGCACAAGCTCGACAAGGCCGTGGCCGGCGACGTGGTCTGTCTTGGCCGCCTTGAAAAGGCCTCGCGCGGCGATCTCATCAGCGCGGACGGCGTTGCGAGGAAGGCTGCCACACCCCGGCTCGCCCGTCCCATGGTCTATTCACTGGCTGTGGAAACACAGAACCGCGCCGACGACGTGAAGCTCGCCTCTGCGATGGCGCGCCTGGTGGATGAGGACGGGGCGCTGAGCTTCGGGCCCGACCCGGCAACGCGCGAATTCCGCCTTGCAGGGCAGGGCGAGATGCATCTTCGCGTTGCGCTCGACAAGCTGAAGCGCAAGTTCGGCGTCACGGTGGACGCCCGCCGTCCACAGACCGCTTATCGCGAGACCATCCGCAAATCCTCGACGCAGCGCGGCAAGCACAAGAAGCAGTCTGGCGGTCACGGTCAGTTTGGCGATGTCGTGCTCGAAGTGCGCCCTACGCCGCGCGGCAGCGGATTCGCTTTCGAGCAGAAGATCCATGGCGGCGTCGTGCCGAAACAGTATTTCGGCGCTGTGGAGGAAGGGTGCCGTGACGCCCTCGAAAAGGGCCCGCTCGGTTTCCCCGTCGTCGATGTGCAGGTGACGCTGCTGGATGGTTCATACCACACGGTGGATTCTTCCGAGATCGCTTTCCGCACTGCGGCCCGCATCGGCGTCCACAGTGCGCTGGCGGAATGCGAACCCGTGCTGCTTGAACCTGTTCACGCCGTCACCATCCACACCCCGTCCGACCAGATGGCCCGGATCACGGCGCTGATCCCGACCCGGCGCGGGCAGATCCTTGGCTTTGAGCCTCGCGATGGCTGGTTTGCCTGGGATTCCATACGCGCCCACATCCCCGAAGAGGAGTTGCACGATCTCATCATCGAGATCCGCTCGGCCACACAGGGCCTGGGTGAGCTTGAGTTCGTGTTCGATCACATGGCCGAGGTCATGGGCAAGGCAGCAGCCAAGGCGGTGGGAAGCCGACAATTGTCGGCGGCCAAATAGCGATTGGCGGGTTCGCCTTCGAGACGCAGCTTTGCGGCTCACGGGGGCGAGGGCTAAGGTGCCAGCTGTTGAGCAGCCTTCAGTCTGGGGAGGCCCGCAAGGCCATCCCGAAGGACGGGGACGTACGCCAGGACAGCAGAGAGCAGAGACGAGGCATGAACCGACGCGAACTCATCACCGGCGGCAGCGCACTGGCCTTCTCGGCCTGCACACCTTCCGCGTCTCAGCCAGCACCCACGGTGGATGTCTTCGATGGCGCCAGCCTCATGAAGGACGTCGAAGCCTATGTCGGTTTCGGCGTGCACCGGACGGGAAGCGAGGGTGATGCAGCCACATCCAGATGGTTTGCCGATCACTTCCGTGCGCTGGGTTACACGGTCGAACAGACCGACGTCACATGCCCCAACGCTGACACCCACGTCGCCAGGCTGCGCATTGGCGAGGAGGCGTTTGACGGCTTCGCCCAGCCGCCACTGGTCTTTACCCCCGAAGGCGGTCTCACGGCCCCGTTGGTCTGGTGGGAGGCAACAACGCCAGGCAAGGTCAAGGATGCCATCGCCATCGTTCACGTCCCGCGCCAGGCGGGCGCAGCTTCCCCAGGCGCTGCCTATCGCCAGGCCTTTGCCGCGTGCGAAGCGGCAGGCGCCAAGGGCATCGTCGCGCTCATGTCGGGCCCCTCAGGCGAGGTCGTTGCGATCAATACGCCCCTGAGCCTCAAGCCAGGTCTGTCGATCCTCCAGATCGGCGAGAAGGAGCGCGCGCGCCTTGAAGCCGCGATGGCCGCTGGTGCGCCTGGCCGTCTTGTCATGGAAGGCCCGGGCGGCGATCGCACCGGCGTCAACACGGTCGCAACGCGCGGCAAGGCGGGCGATCCGTGGGTCATCATCTCGACGCCCCAGAGTGGCTGGTTCACATGCGGGGGCGAGCGCGGACCGGGCATCGCCATGCACCGTGCGCTCGCTGCATGGGCGGGGCAGCAGACCTTTCCGGTGCGCTGGCTCTTCATCGCGACGTCCGGCCATGAGTGGGGCGATGCTGGCGCAGAGATCTTCCACCACAGCCAGGCGCCCGATCCACGTGAGACCGCGCTCTGGTATCATCTCGGCGCTGGCTATGGCGCGCGCGCCTACAGCGAAACACCCGCAGGCCTTGTTGCGCTGGAGACGCCCAACCCTGCGCGCACGCTGATGGCGACAGCTGACCTCATCCCGTTCTGCGAAGCCGCCTTCGCGGGCCAACCGGTGATCGAGACGCCGCTGGCAGCCGACCCTGCAACCGCGCTCGGCGAGTATCGGCTGGTGCTCGCGGAAAGTTATCCTTCAGCAGCGGGCTTTTGGGGCGCAAACGCGCATTTCCACACCCCGCTTGATGACGCCTCGACCACCACGCCGGAGATCATGTCGCCGATCGCCCGCGCGATTGCGAAGGTGATTGAACAGAAACTGTCGAGCTTGGCCTAACCCCCGCAGCGCGCCCAGGAGTAGGTGAAGGGACGCGAGCCATCCAGTTTCGAGATATCTGCAGCCAGCCCGTCCTTGGTCAGGCGATAGCTGATCCGCTGCGGGTAGTCATGATCGCCATTTTCAAACGTGACCTGGTTGGGCGCGACAAGGGCGAGCGGATCGGGCGACTTCTCCAGGAACTGCACCGGGCGCTGGCCTTCGGGCGAGGCCGTGTAGATCGCACGCGAGGCACGCTGGTCGATCCGCGACTGTTCCCAGGTGGCCAGTGCGCCATCGCGCGTCGTAGTGGCGTAGCCGAACATGATCCCGCCTTCGGGGTAGGACCAGACTTCCTTGTTGACGCCGTCGGTTGACTGCCAGCATCCGATCATGAAGCCGAACCGGCCAGGGTCCTGTTTCGGATTGCTGGCGCAGGCGGCAAGCATCAGGCAGGCGAGGGCGGCGGATAGAAGCTTGGGCGACATGGCGGCTCCCGGCAGCGCAAGAGGGCGGTAATGCTGCGCCAGACTTATCCCAGCCCGCCTGCGACGGACAAGGCGGCGGCTTCAGTCTTTGGGGAAGACGACGGTCAAGGACGCAGACCTGCGTCGCGCGTTTCCTGGGGCACGGGCGCAGCGACGGGCACCGAGGCATAGCCCGGCCCGGTCTGGGCGGGAGGCTGGGCGCGTGCAACCAGCCGTTCGGAGATCTCCTGATCCCGAAGCGCCTCGATGCGCGCCATCTCGGCCTTGAACGCTTCGAGCTGTTCGCCGGCAAGCTTGCGGCCCGTCGGCAGCTTCAGCCGCATGGCGTTTACGGGCTTGTTGTTGATGTGCACTTCATAGTGCAGGTGCGGGCCCGTCGAGCGTCCGGTCGTGCCGACATAGCCGATCACCTGGCCCTGGCGCACACGGCTACCGCGCTTGAGGCCCTTGGCGAAACGGCTCATGTGCGCATAGGCCGTGGTGTAGCCATTTGCGTGCTCGATCTTGGCATAATTGCCGAAGGATCCGTTTGGACCATAGCTCTTGATGACGCCATTGCCCGCCGCATAGATCGGCGTGCCCGTCGGGGCAGCGAAGTCTGTGCCCTTGTGCAGCTTGTTGTAGCCGAGGATGGGGTGTTTGCGATTGCCGAAGCCTGAGGACAGGCGCGCGCCATTGATCGGCGTCTTCATCAGGAACTTCTTCGCGCTCTGGCCGGTTGCATCGAAATAGTCGACCTGGCCATCGTCGCTCGGCGTGTAGCGGTAGAACGTCTTGCTCAGCGCTGCGCCATCCAGCTCGGCCATCAGCACCACGCCGGTCTTCACGTCAGCGCCGCGCTCGTCCTGAAAGCTTTCATAGAGGATGCCGAAGCGATCGCCGGGATGCACCTCGCGCTGGAAGTCGATATCGTATCCGAAGATGTCCGCGAAATCGACAACCTGCTGGTCGCTGGCGCCCAGCCCGAGCGCGGTCTGGTAGATCGACTGGTCGACGTCGGCCGAGATGTAGCTGATGCCGGGCGTGAGACGCGTGTCGAGCTTGTGGGTCGTCCACGACCCATCGGCTGCGCGCGAGACGAGCACCTGGGTTTCTGCAACAGGGCGCAACGACACGCCGCCGAGACGCACGACGCCGTCCGCGTCCGTCTCGATCCACGCCGTCACGTCATCGCCAGGCCGCATGCTGCGCAGGTCGAGCAGCTGGCTCGCAGCGTGGACGGCGGCATTCGCCTCCTCGCGCGGCGCCCCGATGCGATCGAGCACGGAGGAGAGTGTCTCATTGCGGAGCACCGAGACGCGCTTCATTTCGCTGGACAGGTCGATGTCATCGCGCGCGCTGGTGATCGAGGCCATCACTTCCCGCGGATCCGGGCCATTGGCGCTGGCATCTTCTGCTTCGACAGCCCGCGCCCCTGCGCCGACCGCGACAAGTCCTGCCCCGATAAGCACAGCCGCAGCCGCACCCACCCCCCAATCAAACAACACGTTTTTCATGGGTGCTCCGAAAGTTCCTTGCGGAACGGATTGTACGGCGCCGCTATCCCTCGTTGTACGTTTCGAGCGGTGACCGAAGCGGCAAATAAAAACGTTCAGGTGTCATTACACAAGGACCAATGCATATCTTACCCTGCAATGACTGAAGAAAAGCTTGATCAGGCACGGCAAAGCGCTGCGATAGGTCGCGTCCTCGGCCTTTTTCTCGCCGCATTGGGGATTCTCGCGCTCGCGCTCTGGTTGTTGCGCCAGCCGATTGCGGAATTCGTTGCGCGCAGCATCTGCAATGATCAGGGCCTGGTTTGCCAGGGATCTGTCAGCCGATTCGATCTTGCTGGGGTGACGCTAACAGGCGTGGACGCACGCGCACCCAACGCAGCTGAGGCGGCCCTGGCTGCGCGCGAAATCGTGATCGACCTTTCCTGGGCCAACCCGTTTTCCGTGCGTCCCGTCGCCGTGTCGGGAGATGACCTGATGGTTCGCCTCGACCTCACGGGCCGACGCTCCGTGCTGGGCGATCTCGAAAAAGCGGTGGCGAACTTTACAAGACCCAATGATGCGCCAGCGCCGCCACCGCGCATCGCGTTCAGGCGCGTCACACTGATCGGCGACACGCTGTCGGGTTCTGCTGAGGCGGTCGGCAGCATCACGGCGGGTGAGAACGGCTCTTTCATTCTCGACATCGCGGCCGCGCCTGCATCGCTCGGCCTGGCCGGCGGCACGATGGACCTCTCAGCCGCGAGCTTGCGGGCGCGCGTGGCGGGCGAGGACATCTCGGCCGTGCTGAAGCTCGACCTTGCAAACTTCACCGCCGAAGGCATACGCCTTGCCGATGTCAAGCTCGACGCAATGCTGCAACAGTCAGCAGGCGTGCTGACCGGCGCCGGCACGGCGCAGCTGGGCAAGGTCTCGGCAGGCACAACCGACATTTCGACGACACAGGCGCGGGCAACGATTGAATCCCGTGCAATCGACAGCGAGACATTTTCGTTCGCCAGCTGGCTCTCGGGCGTGCGGCGCCTGGAGATCACCACGACAACAAGCCAGGGAAAGCTTGCCGACGTCACATGGACCAAGGCCGCCTTGACCGCCACGATCGCACCCGCAGGCGCCGGCTCCGGTGGCGATATCGTGTTCACCGCAGAAGGACTCGCCACGCCGCAGGCGCTGGCCGGCCGCGTTGAAGTCGATGGGAAGGTTGCCGTCAGCGAACGCCAGCTCACCGTTTCGGACGGCAATGCGAGCGTGTCTGCCGCCATGCTGAGGCCACAACAGCGTGCACAGCTTGCCGATGCTGCAACCGGTCCGATGGGACCCGTCTTGCCGTCCTTCGCTGCAGCGCTGCGCACCGCAGTTGATCGGGCAGGGCAGGCCTTCAGCGTGTCTGCGCCATGGTCGGCGAATGCGACGGAGGAAAGCCTCACCCTGTCGCTCCGCCCCGGCGCAACTCTCAAGTCGGCCAGCGGCGTCATCCTGACCATGTCGCCGCGGGCCGGGAATGAGGAGATCGGTACGTTCGACACGACCGACGGCGGGTGGACAGCCGCCGGCCGCATCGCGCTTCAGGGCGGTGGTGCGCCGACCGTCACGATCGATCTTGACAGAGCCGAGGGCGCGCTTTCGCGCATCGCCCTTGCCGGCGGCGTCACGCTACGGGCCTGGAAGGTTGGCGCCGACACCATGGCGGCCGATTTTGCTGGCGTTGAGGTGTCCTCCGATGGCGCCACCGGCGCGGCCGCAGGAAATCTCTCTGTTCGACTCGACGGCGCATTTGCCGGAGGGGTCTGGAAAGGTCTTCGCGGGACGGCGCAGCTTGCCTCCCGGTGGACCATGCAGGACTTCACGGCAGATGCTCCCGCGGGCGCGCGCATTGACTGGCAGTCGGCCGCCTATGGCGACACGGCCTTTGGCCCGGCGGCGTTCCACTACTTGCCCGCCGGACGTCTTGCTCAGCGCTCCGGTGAAGGCCTGATTGGACAGGGCCGCCTTGCCGCTGTCAGCCTCGCGGCCTCCGGGAAAGGCTACACTGCGGATGTTGTGCTCGGCGCCAGCGCCATCGGATGGCGAACGGCGGGAGGCTTCCGCGCCAATTTCGACATGGAGGCCTCAACCCTTGGCCTGAAGCTGGATGCGCGCACCGTTCCCATTGCCTTCGAGGACATCAAGGGAGAGCTCGATCTCACGCGTGGCTGGAAGGTTGCGGGCGAATTCTCCGGCGGAACCGCGAAAACCGAAGAGGCCAGTATCGCTGATCTCGGCGGCAGGTTCGATCTTGCGGGGCAGAGCCACACACTCAACGGCGCGTTGACCGGCCTCACCATGCGCGTCTTTGACCCTCAGCCCTCTGACAAGCAACGCTTTGAGGAGGTCAAGTTCCGTGGCGAGGGCTTCATGAACAACAGCGCGCTTAGCTTCACTGGCGCCTTCACCATGGCGAAGTCCGGCGTGCAGATTGCGCAAGTGAAGGGCGTGCACGATCTCGGCGCCGGGGCCGGAGGTCTGACGTTTGAACCTGTCCCGCTGATCTTCCGGCCCCGCCAGTTCCAGCCCGAAGATCTTTCGCCGCTTCTTGTGGGGCCGGCCAATGTCACCGGGCGTGTCGACATCGGCGGGAGTGCTTCCTGGAACGCCGAGGGCTTGAAGGCGTCGGGTGTGCTGGACATGCGGAAGGTTGGCTTCGCGCTGGCCTCCGCGGGTGTGTTCGAGGGCGTCTCCGGGCGCGTCGAGGTCGCCGATCTGCTCGGCCTCAGATCGGCCCCCGGCCAAAGGATCAACATCGACAAGGTCACGCTCGGCCTGCCGATCGAGAACGGCACAATCTACTTCCAGCTCACCGGCTTCGACGCCATCCAGATCGAAGGCGCGCAATGGCCCTTCGCGGGCGGCTATATCCGCGTCGATCCGCGACGCTTCGCCTTCGCCAGCACGGCCGAGAACCGCATCGTTGCGCGCGCTGCCAACTGGGACCTCGCAACGCTTGTCGAACAGTTCGAGCTGCCGGACCTGAAGCTCTCCGGCGTCGTTGGCGGTGAATTCCCGGTGATATTCAGGACCGGTTCAGCCGAGATCGACAATGCTGTCCTCAAGTCAGTGAAGCCGGGTGTTATCCAGTATTCAGGTTCGCCCGGTGAGGCTGCAGCGCAGGCAGACGAGAATTCGAAGATGCTCTTCGATGCGCTGACGGACTTTCGTTACGAGGTGCTGGAAGTGGGACTTGATGGAAACCTGACGGGCCAGATGCTGCTGAAGCTGAGCGTGCTCGGCCGCAATCCCGACGTTCTTGGCGGGCAGCCCTTCCAGTTGAACATCGGGATCGACAGCGCGTTGGCGCCGTTGCTGAGTTCGACTTTCCAGCGGCCGGATATCTCGACGGCGATCGAACAGGTCCGTGAGCAGGAGGCGCAACAGTGACAGTCCGATTGACGCCGACGCGCGAAGCGGCGAGGGTCCCGGCGAAGCCCGCCGCAGTGGGCCAATCCACGGAGCAGGCGATGCCTGAAGCACCCACTGGCTTCCCAACCGCAGGACCAGTCGCCGGCGTGGCGATGGCCGCGAGCGTGGCGCTCGCACTTGGCGCGGCTGCCTGCACGCCGACGGTGCGCATTGAGGCGTCTGACAAGCCGATCACGATCAACCTCAATGTGAAGATCGACCAGGAGATCCGCTATCGTCTCGACAAGGATCTCGAGGACGCCATCGCTTCCAACCCCGATTTGTTCTGAGGCAGGAAAAGGAGCCTGTCATGAGCATGTTCAGAAAGTTCGCTACCTGGCTTGTCGCGATGTTTGCGGCCGCCACCATGCTGGTCGCCCACGCGGCCGATCCGGTGATCGAGCAGGCCAAGGCGCAGGGCGTCATCGGCGAGCAGTATGACGGCTATCTCGGCATCGCCGATCCTGGCCGCGCCTCAGCCGAAGTGAAGCGCAAGGTTGACCAGGTGAATGCAGGCCGCCTTGCCGAGTACACCCGCATCGCGCAGAAATCGGGCGATCCGGTCTCAACGGTTGCTGCCGCGATGGCCGAGAAACTGTTCGCCAACGCAGAGTCGGGCGAGGTCCTGAAATCCGGCCCGACGGATCCGTGGAAGAAAAAACCTTAACGCGACGTTGGTGCGTTAACACTTGCAGGCGCCCGGCGGACTTTCATCCGCCGGGCGTTTGCGTATCAATAGGCCATGTCTCGCAAGACGATCCTCATTCTCGCCCTTGTTCTCATCCCGGTCGGCCTGATGGTCGCCGGCGCAGCTTATGGCGTTGGCGGGCCCGCGTTCCAGAATCCGCACTTCGTCATCGCGTTTGCGCTTGGCGCGACGTTCTCGGTCCTGCTCGCGGTCGGGCTGTTCGCGCTGTCCTACCACAGTGCGCGTTCGGGTCATGACAGCCTGGTCATCGATGAGCGGAACGGGACTGGAACGGACTCGGATGAGCCCTAAATCCGGCTTGGGTCTGCGACTCCAAATCAGCTAGCTTCCGATTCGCATTGGGCAGCCCCCAGCAATCCAGGACCCGGGGGCGGGAGAGCTTTTGTCATGATGGATTCATCCAGGCTGGCGTCCTTTGTCGCCTCGCGCATCTGCCATGACGTCGCCTCGCCGCTGACGTCGATGTTGCAGAGTCTCGAACTCATGTTCGACGATAGCCTCGGCCCGGCCATGAAGGCTGAAGGCGAAAAGGCGCTGCGCACGGGCCTCGCCACGCTGGAAGCCAAGCTGCGCTTTACGCGCTTCGCCCATGGCAGCCAGATCCTGTCGATCAACGACAACCTCTGCAGCACGGGCGAAGCGAAGGACCTGTTCGTCAAACTGTTCGCCACCAATACGCGAACCGAGCTCGACTGGCAGGTAGCCACGCAGCGGATCACCAATCGACAGATGCGGCTCCTGATGAACATGACGCTGATCATGATCGAGCCTTCCGCGCGCGGTGTCTGCGTTGTCGCGGCGCGGGAGCAGGGCGACCGGCTGGTGCTCGACGTCGAGGCGCGCGGCCAGTTTTCCAAACTCAAGGAAGAGGTGCTTGACGCGCTCAACGGCAAGGAGCCCGGCGGCGGCTGGGGCGGCGGGGCAATCCAGCCCTACTTCACCCGGGTGCTGGCCGAGGAAGCCGGCTTCACGATCGAGCCGCGCGCCGTGCCCCAGGCAGCGGGCCTGACCTGCGTCGGACCCTTGCCCGCAGCCTAGCTTGCAGGGCCCACCTTAATCTTTGTGCAGCAAGGCCCGATGCGCCCGTCATCCGGGGCGGCCTCGCTCATGGCTTGCGGGCAATCCTGGCACAGCGTCCTGATACCAAACGCGTTTTTCATGGCCGAGCTGCGGCGGCCGCGCCCGTCCCCACACCAACCCCCGGCCTTAAAGCCTCTCCCAAGGCCCAAAATCGCAAAATCCCGTTAACCTTGACGCGACATGGTCTCCTCTCATGCGCGGCGTCCTCCGCCGCCTCAGCGAGGAGCGACGCGGTGGCCCGCGGCTGGAAGGATACTGTCATCATGAAACGCTGTCTGATCGTGGACGACAGCCGCGTCGTCCGGAAGGTCGCGCGCCGCATTGTGGAGGACCTGCGCTTCGAAGCCGACGAGGCGGCCGACGGTGCCCAGGCGCTCGATACCTGCCGCAAGTCGATGCCCGATTGCATCCTGCTCGACTGGAACATGCCGGTGATGAACGGGATCGACTTCCTGCGCGCCCTGCGCCGCGAGCCTGGCGGGGATCGCCCGACCGTCGTCTTCTGCACGACCGAGAACGACATGAGCCATATCGCCGAGGCCATGCGATCGGGCGCCAACGAGTACATCATGAAGCCCTTCGACTCCGAAATCATCGAGTCGAAATTCTCCGAAGTGGGACTTGTCTGATTTCAACCTCCAGGCCGGGTCGCCGTGACGCTTGCCCTTCGCCAGACAGAGACCGACCGCCGCGTCCGCGTCATGCTCGTGGACGACAGCGCGATCATGCGCGGCTTCATGCGAAGGTGGCTGGAGGAGGATGCGCGCATCGTACTGGTCAAGATCTGTTCTGACGGTCAGCAAGCCGTTGCGGAGATCGGCAGGGCGCGGCCGGACGTGATCGTGCTGGACGCTGGTCTGTCAGGCATCGGCGGCCTCGCATCGCTGTCGCAACTTCGCCGGATCGCACCTGCGACGCGTGTCGTGATGACGGCGCCGCCGACGGTACAGGGCGCCGACCATATCATGCAGGCGCTTCAGCTTGGCGCGACGGACTTCATCCTCAAGCCGCAAGCCTCGTCCAGTCGCGCGGTGGACGACTATCATCGCGAGCTGATCGAGAAGATCGTCGTTCTCGGGCGTGTCGAGGCGGCATCGCGCGAGGCGCGCCGGATCGATCTGCGCCAGCCTCCTGCGCATCCGGTTCCCTCCTCCGTCCTGCTGGTGACAGCCGGAATGGGCGGATTTTCCGCGATCCCGGCCCTGCTCACGCCGATAGCCCGCCGGATCCGGGCGCCGATCCTCATTGCACCAAAAATGCCCGGCACGCTTGTGGCGGCGTTCGCCGGCCAGCTCGAAACGCTTGTTGGCAAGCGGTGCCGCGAAGCGGGGCATGGTGATCTTCTGGCCGACGGATGCATGCTCCTTGTCCCAGGCGATCGTCAGGTCCACATCGCACGTGGTCCCGGCGGCCGCATTGTGACGCTGGAACCTGATGCGCCCAGGAGCCGCCGCGCACCGATTCACGATCCACTCCTTGCCTCTGCGGCCGCTTCATTCGGCAACCGAGTCCTCGCAGTGATGCTGACGGGCATGGGCGAGGATGGCCGCGAAGGCGCCCGACACATTGTGGCCTCCGGCGGGCGCGTGATCGTGCAGGACGAAGCCACGAGCCTTGCCTGGAGCGCGCCAGGGGCGGTGGCCGCCGCCGGGCTTGCCGAAGCGGTGAAGCCGCTGAAAGACCTCAGCGCATTGGCCGTGCGCATGATGAACGGAGACGCTGCGTGAACAGCCAGGATTTCGAGTTCGTCACCCAGCTCATGCACAAGCGCGCCGGCATCATCCTCGGCGGCGACAAGATGTACCTGCTCGAAAGCCGTCTTGGACCGCTCGCGCGCAAGGAGGGCTTGCCCTCGATCGACGATCTCATCCAGGTCGTGCGCGCGCGCCGCGACGAGCGGCTGCTGACCCAGCTCGTTGACGTCATGACGACCAGCGAGACTTTCTTCTTCCGCGACCGCACGCCGTTCCAGCACCTCAGGGAGGCCGTCCTTCCGCTGCTTGGCCAGGCCCGCAAGGGTCAGCGCATCCGCATCTGGAGCGCCGGCTGTTCGACCGGGCAGGAGCCGTACTCGCTCGCGATGATGCTCGACCAGAATCCCGCCATGACCGGGGGCGTCCCGGTCGAGATCGTCGCCACAGATATCGCAGAGCGCTCGCTCGATCGCGCGCGTCAGGGTCTTTACACCCAGTTCGAGGTGCAGCGCGGATTGCCGATCCAGATGTTGATGCACTACTTCACGCAGCAGGATGACCACTGGCGCATTTCAGAGCGCATCCGCGCAATGGTCACCTATCGCAAGCTGAATCTGATGGAGCCGGCCTACACGCTCGGCAAGTTCGACATCATCTTTTGCCGCAATGTGCTGGTGTATTTCGATGCAGCCACGAAGTCTGACGTGCTGAACCGCCTCGCGGACTCGATGAATCCCGGCGGCTTCCTCGTGCTGGGGGCTGCCGAGGCCATTGCCGGGCCAAATCAGGCCTTCGATCCGGCGCAGGACCGGCGCGGCCTGTTCAAGCTGTCGTCGAAGGGCCGCAAGGCGGCCTGACCGCGTGGCGCAAGGCCTGCGTCAATACGCCAGCAAGTATGTCACGCAGCTGACGTGATTGCGCGGGATGGTGCCTGCGATCGCAGCTCGCAGGCCGTCTTCATGCACAGGCGCTTCATCGTATGGCTTCCCGCCTTCGCGTGCCTCGCCATGGCGTTTGCGGCCGTCGGATTTACGACAAACTGAAAGCAGGCCCCTGTTTCAGCTGAAGCCGATCCAGCGGCCCCCGGCAGCGGTCGCTACCCAGCTGAGGATCGACAGTACGGCGATCAGCCGGGCGATCCGGCCGCCGGGTGTTGCATCCTGCTTGTAGATCTCGAAACCGGTGAGCCCGACGAACAGCAGGCCTGCGATCCAGCTGGCGGCAATGCTCCAGGTCTGAAGGTCCATGCTTTCGCTGGCAAAACCGACGATCCAGTAGCTGATGAGGACCGAGCCGAACAGGAGAACGAAGGCTCCAAGCGCGATCCAGCGCGTCCGCGTGCCGAAGATGAACAGCACGGCATAGGCCGCAGCGATGATATAGAATGTACCGGGGTTGAGGCCGTCGCCGGTTGCAAAAACGCCCATGGCGAACATGAACAGGACGATGGCGAAGGCGCCGAGATACATCGTGTTCTTGCCAATCTGGCCGTCGGCCTTGGCGATCGCATTGACCACACCGAACGTGAAGATCAGCGCGGCGGTCATGGAGACCATTTTCACGAAGAAGGCTGCAGAGGTGTAGAGACGTTCCGCGTTGAGACCGCCGATGACAAGCCAGAGGCGGAGGTTGCGCTCGATGGTGGACGGCGCCTCCTCAGTGAGCCCCGCGCCGAGCAGGCGAAGGTTCATCACGATCACGCATCCGCCAAGCAAGGCCAACCCGATAAGGTGAATGGCTCCAAACGGGGCGTAGAGGTCGCCGATATAGGAGAAGGGCGGGGTCTTGACGATATTGGCGACGAAATCAGCGGCGCCAGGAAAAAGTTGCGAGAAGGTCATGGCTTACTCCTGACCCGGGGTCGGCGCTGCGGGGTCTGCGGCTCCATCCGGACCGGGCGGAGGCGCGTTGGGAAAGACATCGTTCGGTGCCGGCGCAGGCTCGCCGAAGGGATTTTCAGGTGGCGCGGCAAAGGGGTTCACAGCACCGCCCTTGAGGGGGTCCTCATCCTCCTGTTCCTGCAGCAGGCGCTCCTCCTCCTCCATCGCTTCAAGATCGAGGTCGCGGTAGAGCAGGTCGCATTCCTGGAACGCGTAAAGGAAGGAGCCGCGCTCGACCTTGTCGCACTTGTACCAGTCGTAGGCGATGAAGCGGCCGAAGATGATGATGAGGATCCAGCAGCTCATCGAGAGCGCGCCGGAAATCTTCACGTTCATCGGCGGGTTGGGGGCAGCGTCCCATTCAGCCTGCGTTTTCTGGACCATGTAGTGGAACCAGAAGATGTTGATCACCGCGATGACCAGGAAGATCATTTTCAGGCGAAACCACATGTCGTGGTAGAAGAACGTCGCCGGCTGGCGGCCGAACATGGTGACGAGGCCGGTGAAGACCATCATGCCGAAGGCCGCCATGGTGATCGGCAGCACACGGTCATTGAGCTTGGAAAAGGGGGTGTTGCGGAAGGCGATTCCCATCATCCGCAAGTCGATGATCCAGATCGTTCCTGCGAAGAACATCAGGGTGAGAACGTGCGTGCCCTCGAACATCGGCCACAGGTTCTTTGAGCTGTTCAGCGCCTGCGACCAGGACTGTCCGTCCTCGCTTGTTCGGCCCAGATCAAACTGGAGCCAGTTCAGGAAATCGTACAGCACTCGTCTCTCCCCTAAGCGGCCCCGCAATTACGGTGACCCAGGCACTCCGTCTGCGGCCTTGACCTAGGTCAAGGGTCTACTGGTTCGGCGGCGGCGGTCCGCCCGGCATGGGTTTCAGCGTGGTGTCTGGCCCCATGTCGCCGGCCACATAGCGGTTATGGCAGGCCACGCACGCCTGATACATGTCCGAGCCGGCATAGAAGAACGCGACCTTGTCACGCGCAAGGGCTGCGGCCTGCGCCTTCATCGAGGCGTCGTAGAGCATGTGGGCGGCGTCGACCCAGGCGCGGTCATCATCAAGCGGCCGTCCGGGCAGAAGCAGCAGGTTTGCCGCCTCAGCGGTGGAGAAAGCGGCGCTCTCGGCGGCATGCCAGCCCTCGTCATCGACCGGAAAGAGTTCCTGGACGGTGTCGCCGATGATCCATCCCTGGCGATGCCACACGCCAAAGGCGTTGTAGTCGATCACATGGGCCATGAGGTCGGCCATCGAGATATCTGTCCGGAAGTCAGCCATGGTCGCCCCGCCCATCCCTTCAACAGGCGCGCCCACAGGCTTGGACGTTGCGGGCTCGGACTGCGGCGAACAGGCGGACAGGACAAGCGCTGCGGCGAGCGCAGTGAACGATCGGATCATCACCACTCCCCTTGGTGCGCTGCAGCGCGGACGGCGTATTCGCCCTTTCGCGACCAGCTGCGCTGTTACTCCTCCGCTGGTAAGCTAGACCGCCACGTGACGCTGCGCCATGGCCTAGGTGTCGCATCCCGGAACGTTGAACGGCGGGCACTTTCCTCGGCTTAGGGAATGGCTGTAGAGCCTAGGGAAACAGGTCGCCCGTCCGGGGCGGATGAGGAGGGAAACCCGTGTTCAATCTTGTATCCAGGCGAGGCATGCTCGCTGCCAGCCTCGCCTTGGCCGTTGCCGCAACCACGGCCTGCCAGTCGAGCCCAGCAACCGTCGATGCTGCGGCCTCCTCGCTTATTCCGGGCGATGCGGCAGCGCTGGGCTTTGATCCGGCAAAGCTGGACGAAATCCGCACCGCCCTGAACGCCGATGTCGCCAGCGGCAAGATTCCCGGCGCCTATCTGCTGATCGGCCGCGGCGGGAAAGTCGCCTTCGCGCAGGGCTTCGGCGTGCAGGGCCCTGGCCAGTCGGCGCCGATGAGCGAAGAAACGATCTTCCGCATCTTCTCGATGACCAAGCCGATCGTCTCGGTCGCCGCGATGACGCTGGTTGAGGAAGGCAAGCTCAGCGTCGACGATCCGGTCTCCAAGTATCTTCCGGAGTACGCCAACCTCACCGTGATCCAGCCCGACGGCTCGGCCAAGCCGGCTCAGACCACGATGCTGGTGAAGCACCTCATGGCTCACACCTCCGGGCTCATTTACGGTTTCATCCAGCCCAACACGCCGCTTGGCAAGCAGTATGCAGCAGCAGGCGAAGGCGATCCCTCCAAGACGGCCCGTGAGCAGGCGAAGATCTTCGCCAGCCTGCCGCTGGCGGCCGAGCCAGGCGCCGCCTGGAACTATTCGCGCGCCACGGACGTGCTGGGCGCCGTAATCGAGGTTGCCGGCGGCAAGCCGCTCGACATGCTGGTGAAGGAGCGCGTCACGGGTCCGCTTGGTATGACCGACACGATGTTCTTCCAGCCCGCCGCGAACAGCAGCCGGTTCGCCCAGTCGCAGAAGACCGACGGGCTCTACTACGACTACACCGTTCCTGTCGCCTTTCTCCAGGGTGGAGGCGGGCTGTCCTCGACTGCGGAAGATTATCTGCGCTTTGCCGAAATGCTGCGGAACAACGGCGAGTATCGCGGCGTGCGCATCCTCAAGAAGGAAACGCTCGACCGGATGCGCCAGCCGGAAACCAATGCAGACATCCGCCGCAAGGGGCTGTTCTTCCCGGCGATGCAGCCCGCCGTGCGCGACTCCATGGAATTCGGCCTCGGCTTCTCGCTGGTCACCGACGACACCAAGCAGCGTCCCGGCAATGGCACGTTCTCCTGGAACGGCATCGCCGGAACTGAGTTCTGGGTCGATCCCAAGAACGATCTTGTGATGGTCTTCCTGATCCAGGACCGGGCGCTGCTGGCGGAGTACCAGCAGAAGAACCGCAAGTGGATCTACGACGCACTGGCAAAGCCCTAGCGTCACCTGGACCGATGAGTTGGAGGGCGGCTCGGCTGGGCCGCCCTCTTTCGTTCTCCGCTACTTGTCCATCCGTGCATCTGTCATGCGCTGGCCCAGCAGGATGTTGGGCAGCGAGTGGTTGTGCTCATGGCAGGGTGAGGCGAACATGCCTGTGTTGCTTGCGACGAAGGAGAACTCGGCCAGCCATGGCTCCGAGTAGGCCGATGGATCTTCGATCGTGAACTGGTAGAGCAGTTCGGTTTTCGAGAGCCGTGTGTAGCGCTCGGTGACCCGTGCATCCGCATTGACCACGAACTTCGTGAACAGGCCGCGCACGCGCTCCTGCGCCGGCATGCGGATGGTGTCGATCACCAGCGTGTCGCCCTCCCATCGCGCGATGGACTCGCCATACCAGGAGCGAGGTCCAGCCGGCGCATGCTGGCTGGCGAACGGTATGATCCGCGCCTCATCGCCATTTTCGTTGTGGATCACGACGTGGGTTGGCGTCTGGATGATGCGTTGGCGATTGTAGGCGATGACCGCGTGCACCGGCGGGACCCCGCTCAGGACAAGACAGCGTTCTCCAGTCGGGCGCTGCTCGTAATCGTCCTTGGGGCCGTCCATCGTGTCCGTCCCCTTGGCGATCTTCCGGGCTTCCTCGGTCAGCGGCAGCTTTCCGTTCGCTGGAACGACAATCAACCGCGTCCGGCGCTCGCCGCGCACGATCGGCAGGCCGTCCGTCTCGCCCATGATGGCATGCGCCTCAGGGTCGATGCTTTCCTCGAGAAAGCCCTGCATGCCTGCGAACATGGTGGCGACGATCTTACGGGCTTCGTCTTCGGGCGCGACCAGGTTGGCGCTGAGCGGGATAGCTTCGAACACCGGGAAATAGTTGGTGGCCCAGACGACGCCCTGGAAATCGGGCTTGCCGTCGGGCGTTCGCGGTATCTCGCCCATTGGCGCAAGCGAGGTGGGCGAAAGCGCGAACGGGTCGGTGGAGGCGGCTTGCGCCAGCGCCATCGGCGAGCAGGCCAGGGTTGCGGCAATCAGTGCGGGGAGGCGGATCATGGGGTTGTCCCTCTTCTTCTCGTGTGGCCCATTCATCGTGGGTTGGCGCTGAGTGCGACATGAATGAAGGTGCAGCCGCGAGAGATCCGTCGTGACCGAGGACGACAAAAGCATGATCGCAGGTTGCAGGCGCCTTGAGGGGAGGCAACGATGGAGACGCTGACGGTCGGCGCAGGCCTCGCCCGGGGACTGGTCGCGCTTGCAGTGAAGAAGGGCGCAGAGGCCAGCGAGCTCGCGCGCCGGGCAGGCGTCAGTCTCGCCTTCATCGCGGACCAGGACAACCGCGTGCCCATGGCGAACTACATCGCCTTGATGCGCATCGCCAAGGAAATGACCGGCGACGAGGCGATCGCGCTGCACTATGGCGAGGAGGTCGACCTCGGCGAATTGTCGATTGCCGGGCTGATCATGAATGCGTCCGAGACAATGGGCGAGGCCTTCATCCAGATGAACCGCTTCGGGCGGCTGGCGATCGAAGTCGAGGGCGTGGGGGCGGGTCAGGGACGGTTTCGCATCGTCAACGACGACCGCGGCTCATGGATCGTCGATGAACGAGCCAATCCAAATGACTTTCCGGAACTTACCGAGGTCACCTTCGCCCGGATGTGCTGCCATCCCCGCCGCTTTCTTCCGCGTTCGCATTTCCTCGAGATGCACGTCACGCATCCCGAACCGCCCTATCGGGCGGAGTATGATCGCATTTTCGGTTGTCCCATTGTATTCGGGGCAGAATGGAATGCCTGGCGCCGCGACCCGCACCTGTCGGACTATCGCGTGCAGCTTCATCCCAAATACGTTTTTGGCGTGCTGAGCGAGAAGGCGGAGGCTCTGCTCAAGGAGCTGGAGACCAGCAAGTCCGCGCGCGGCAAGGTCGAGAGCCTGCTCATGCCGATACTGCACACAGGCGAGATCGGAATGGACGCGATTGCCACGCGCATGGCGGTCAGCCGGCAGACCTTGTTCCGGCGGCTCAAGGCCGAAGGCGTCACATTCGAGACGACCCTCGATGAGCTGCGTCACCGGCTCGCGATTCATTATCTCGGCGGCCGCAAGGCCTCGGTGAACGAGACGGCCTATCTCGTCGGCTTCTCTGATCCAGCCGCCTTCTCGCGCGCTTTCAAGCGCTGGACCGGGAAAAGTCCGAGCGAGTTCAAGGGCCGATAGGCGCCTGATCTATTCTGCAGGCGCGATGCCGTGCGCCGGCGTGGCAAGTTCTTCCTTGGCCAGTTTGCGCTCGACATCGCGGGGCGAGCCCGTGCGCCGCGCGAGAAGGGCATAGGCCGCCGGCACAAGCACCAGCGTGACAAGCATAGCCGTTGCAACGCCGCACAGGATCACCACGCCGATGGCCGAACGGGTCTCGGACCCGGCGCCATGGCTGAAGATCAGCGGGATGGCGCCAGCGATCGCCGTCAGCGAGGTCATCACGATCGGGCGGAAGCGGGTTAGGGCGGCTTCCTTGAGCGCAGCGTAGAACTCCTTGCCTTCATCGCGCAGCTGGTTGGCGAACTCGACGATGAGGATCCCGTTCTTGGCCGCCAATCCCACAAGCATGATCAGGCCGATCTGGGTGTAGATGTTCAGCGTGTTGCCGGTCAGCCAGATGCCAAGGAGGCCGCCGCCGATTGTGGCCGGCACGCACAGCATGATCACCAGGGGGTGGGTCCAGCTTTCAAACTGTGCGGCAAGCACGAGGAACACGACGAGGATGCCGAAGCCGAACACGAACAGTATGGATTCGCCCGCGCGCTTGTAGTCGAGCGACTGGCCCTTGTAGTCGAAGGCCGCTTCCTCGGGCAGCACGCGTCTTGCAATCTCTTCCATCTTGTCGAGCGCCGTGCCGAGCGAGACGCCAGGGTCGAGGTTTGCGTTGACGGTGATGGCGCGCACGCGGTTGTAGCGGTTGAGCTGCCGGGAATCCGCCATCGACTGGACCTCGACAAGGTTGGACAGCGGGATCAGCTGGCCCGTCCGGCTCGAGCGGACATAGATGTTCTCGAGGTCTGAAGGCGTGGCCTGTTCGGTGCGCTCGCCTTCGAAAATGACATAGCGCTCCTCGCCGTTCTGGACGAACGTGCCAACGCGCTTCGATCCGAGCATGGTCTGAAGCGTCGAGCCGATCTCCTGGACCGTGACGCCGAGGTCCGAGGCGCGGCTGTAGTCGACGTTAACGCGGAACTGCTGCTGCGTTTCCTTGTAGTCCCAGTCGATCTGGTTGATCCCGGGGTTCTCGGCGTTGAGGGCCTCGAGGAAGGTATCGCGCCACTGCACGAGCGTTTCGTAGGACGGGCCCTTGATGACGAACTGGATTGGCTTGCCGCCGCCGGGGCCGCGTCCGAAGCCCGAGGGCATGTTGGCGAAGGCGCGTACACCCGCAATGTCGCTCAGCCGGCGGTTGATGTCATTGACGATGTCGAAGCCGTTGCGGCGATAGCCCCATTCGGTGAGCACCACCATCACCATGCCGGAGTTGAAGCTGCCGCCGACCGGACCAAAGCCGCCGGGTGCGCGTACTGAAATGCCCTCGATCTCCCCCTCGGGATTCTCGGGCGTCTTGACCAGAGGCATCAGCCGCGCCTCGATCTGGTCAAGGAAGGGCTGCATGTACTCGAAGGAGGCGCCTTCGGGACCGCTGATCATCACCTGGAAGGAGCCCCGGTCCTCGTTCGGCGTGTACTCGCCCGGGATTGTGGTGAAGAGGAAGTAGCTTCCCGCCAGCGTCCCGAGAAAGAAGATTGCGATGGCGATCGGGCGTCGCACGGTGGCGTCGTAGACGGCGCTGTAGCCGCTGCGCATTCCGGCGAAGACCCGGTCCACGCGATAGGCGAAGCCCTTGCCGCGCTTCTTCGCGTCGTCATCGTGCGGGTCGAGCAGCTTGGAGGCCATCATCGGCGAGATCGTCAGCGCCACGAGCATGGAAAAGGCGATGGCGGCGGCGATCGCGATGGCAAACTCGGTAAAGAGGCGGCCAACCTGGCCCTGCATGAAGGTGATCGGAACGAACACGGCAATGAGCACCATTGTCGTTGCGACGACGGCAAATCCCACCTGGCGCGTGCCGCGATAGGCGGCAACCAGCGGTGTTTCGCCATTCTCGTCGATGCGACGGTGGATGTTTTCGAGCACGACGATGGCGTCGTCCACGACCAGGCCGATCGCCATGACCAGCGCCAGCAGGGTCAGCATGTTGATCGACAGACCAAGCGCATAGAGCACGGTGAACGAGGCGATCAGCGAGATCGGAACCGTGATGGCCGGAATGAAGGTCGCCTTGAACGACCCGAGGAACACGTAGATCACGCCGACAACGAGCACGACGGCGATGCCGAGCGTGATGAAAACCTCATTGATCGCGGCGTTGACGAAGACAGAGCCGTCGAAATTGATCATCAGGTTCATGTCTTCGGGCAGCGTGGCTGCAACTTCGGCGGCGCGCTCGCGGGCGGTCTTCGCCACCTCGACGACGTTTGCGACTGACTGCTTGACGATGCCGATGCCAACGGTGTCGAGCCCATTGGCGCGGAAGACACTTCGTTCCTCCTCGGCGCCGAATTCCACCCGGGCGACGTCGCCCAGACGGACGACAACGCCGTCATCGCCCTTGGCGACGACAAGATTGGCGAACTCCTCGGGGGTGCGGAACGGGCGCTCGATGCGGTTGGTGAAGATGAGGTCTTCCGACGTCAGGGAGCCGGCCGGGGTTTCGACATTCTCGGTTCTCACCGCCCGCTCGATATCGCCAACAGTCAGGCCGCGCGCGGCGATGGCGCGACGGTCGAGCCAGACACGCATGGCGGGGGTGCGCTGGCCGCCGATCTGCACACGGGCGACGCCATCGATGGAGGAGAAGCGGTCGATCAGGTAACGGTCGGCATAGTCCGTCAGTTCAAGCGGCGTACGCTTGTCTGAGGCGAGGCGCATCCAGAGGACCGTCTCCTCCGAAGCGTCGGCCTTCTGCACGTCTGGTGGATCGGCCTCCTGGGGCAGCATCCGCAGGATGCCGCCGACCCGGTCGCGGACATCGTTGGCGGCCGCGTCCATGTCGCGCGAGATGTCGAACTCGATGGAGATGCTGGACTGGCCATCCTGGCTGTTCGAATTGATGAAGCGGATGCCCTCGACGCCGGCGATCCTGTCCTCGATCACTTCGGTGATGCGGGTCTCGACCACATTCGCCGAGGCGCCAGGATAGGTCGTCCGGATCGAGACGATCGGAGGATCGATGTCGGGATACTCGCGCAGTGCAAGGCGCGTGAACGATACGAAGCCGACAGCCACCAGGAGGAGGCCGAGGACGGTGGCGAAGACCGGGCGTTTGATTGAGACGTCCGAAAGTAGCATGGCGCTGATCTCCCGGCGCTATTGAGCGAGTGCGCCCTTGTCCGACGACCCCTGAGCGGCCATGCGGCCGGCGACGGTCGCAGCGCCCGCCTGCTGGCGGATCCGGACCGGGCCATTGGGTCGAACCTTGAGCACGCCGTCCGTGATGACGAGGTCGCCGGCCTTGAGACCGGCGAGCACTTCAACCGTGCCACGCTCGCGCGTGCCCAGCATCACTTCCGTCTTGACCGCGGTTGCAGGTTCCTTGGACGGATCGATGACGTAGACGAAGTTCTTGGACCCTTCCGCGACGACCGAGATTTCGGAAATGGCGAGGGAGTCACGCGGCTTCGAGGCCAACGCGACATTCATGGAAGAGCCCGCCTTCAGCGCCCCATCTTCATTCGGCAGCGTGGCGCGCACCTTTACCGCCAGAGTGACCGGATCGATGGCGTTGTCGATCGAGGTGAGACGGCCGACAAACGTGCGGCCGGGAATGTCCTTGGTGACGGCGCTGATCTCAAGACCTGGACGCAGGTCAGCCACAAAGATCGAGGGCACGCCGAATTCGAGACGCATCTGGCTGTCGTCAATCAGCGTTGCGACAGCCTGGCCGGGGGACACATAGGCGCCGAGGCTCACCTGCCTGAAGCCAAGGACACCGGAGAATGGCGCAACAAGTACGCGGTCGCGCAAGCGCGCCTCGATGGCGCCGACATTTGCGACGGCTGCATCGTAGGCGGACTTCGTCCGTTCGAGTTCGAGCTGGGCAACGGCCTCGGCTGTGGCGAGGCGCTGGTTGCGCTCATAGACAAGCTTGGCATTGGCTTCGGCCGCCCGGGCGGCTTCCAGCTGGGCCTGCTCTTCCTCATTGACCAGGGTCATCAGGACCTTGCCCCTGGCGACGCGCTGGCCATCCTCGAAGTAGATGCCCGTCACCCGGTCGGCTGCGTTTGCGCTGAGGACGACACGCTCGCGTGGCTCCAATGTTCCAAGCGCTTCGATACGGGAGGAAAAGACGCGCGCTTCGACAGGAAGGGCTTCAACCTGCGTCGGAGGACCGCCGCGGCCGCCAGGACCGCCCCCCGGGCCTCCGCCGAAGCCGCCGGGACCGCCAGGAGGACCGCCCGGCCGGCCAGAGGCCATCTGCGGCGCGCCGTCCTTTGCCCCTCCGGTGTTGAGCGCCGCAAGGGCAATGCCGCCGATGGCGAGAACGCCCGCCGCAACAGCGCCGCCGATCAACTGTTTCCTGGTCAGCGCCATGAAGCCTGCCACTCCGCCACCACACTACACCAACCCAGACCGGCGGCACATCCTCATGCCCGCTGATCAGGGTCGCCCGTCATACGCGCCTTGGGCATTGACCCGTCTGCGGCCCGCCGACGCGGTTTGCCCAAAACCGATGACGTTTCCGCGATGAAGGGACCGATTTGCAACCGAACCGAGGCGCCGGGTCTGTCTGGTCGGGAACCATAGAGCGCCGGGCTTGAAATTCGGTCAACGCGAGCGGGGCAAACCCTTGAAAACGCCGCTTCAATTAGCCGTGAAGCATGTCGCAAACCGTATCAGAGGCCCGGCTGACCTTGGGACGCCCTCGGCGCGCAAGCGCGCGACGGGAATTCGGTTGACAGGGCGCCCCCTCGGGCGGATGTCGCCCGCATTATCCTGCCCCTGCGTGCAGGGACCAAATGAAGGGGATTGTCGTGCCTCGTCCGACTGGCCGTCTTGCCTTGCGCTGCGTCCTTATGGCGTCGACCGTCATTGTCATGGCAGGGACCGGCTGGGCGCAGGAAACCCCGCCTCAGAACGATCCCGCCGGGGATGATGTCGTCGTGATCGTCGGCTCCCAGATCGTGGGCGCCCGGCCGACCGAGGCTCTGCCGGTCACCGTCGTTGGCGCGGAGGAGCTGGACGCGATCGCAGCCAGTTCAGGCGACGACCTGTTCCGGTCGATCCCGCAGCTTGGCGATGTGGCATTCAACACGACCCGCACGATCGGAAGCCTGAACGATGCGCGCGGCGACACAGCCTCCATCAACCTCCGGGCGCTGGGCACGGGCAACACGCTCGTTCTGCTCAATGGGCGGCGCATGGTGAATCACCCCGGAACCCAGGCCGAAAACCTGGTCCCGGTCGTCACCGTCAACGCCAACGCGATCCCGACCCTGGGCCTTCGCCGCATCGAGGTGCTGCTGGACGGCGCTTCGGCCATCTATGGCGCAGATGCGGTCGCTGGCGTCGTCAACACGGTGCTGAAGGACGATCTGGAAGGCCTGAGCCTCGAACTCAACTACGGCAGCGAGGACGGGGCCTCCGCCAACGACTTCAGCGCCGCCATGGAGTTCGGGGTGGGCTCGGAGGACGGCGCCACCAACCTGTCGGTCCTCGCTTCCTATTTCACCCGTGATCCGATCTTTGCGGGCGATCGTGACTGGAGCGCCAACTCCGACCTTCGCTCGCGCCTGCCAGCGGCCTGGGCAGCGGACGCCAACGCGTCGGTCTCCTTCAACAACACCTCGATCACCTCGGCCTGGGGCGTGTTCGATCGTTTCTCCGCGGGCAACATCCTGGTCAATGGCGCGCCGGTGACGAACGCCAGCGGACAGTTCCACATCCGCCCGACCTCGCTGGGCGGATGCGCCACGCCGCTCAGCGCGGGCATCTGCATCGCCTCGACATCCACCCGGCCGGCGGGCACGCGCTACAATGTCAATGAGGAAGCGACCGTCACCAACGGCGTCGACCGCTACAACGCCTTCGCCTTCCTCAACCATGAGTTCAGCGACAGCCTCGAGCTCTTCGCCGAAGCCGGCGTCTATCTTGCCGACTCTGTCGGGTATCGCGAGGCCGCGCCAATGCTGGGCGCCGCACCCATCGTCATACCGGCCTCGAACTTCTACAACCCGTTCGGCGTCGCGGGCTCGCCCAACCGCCTGCCGGGCTATGCCGGGCCAGCCCTCGACCTCTACCTCGGGTCGTCGCCGGGTGCGGGAACAGCCGCCTACCGTCCTGTCGATGCCGGCCCGCGCAAGACCGAAGTGGAGAACCTGTCTTCACGCCTGCTTGCAGGCCTGCGCGGCGAGTGGAATGCGTGGAGCTGGGAATCTGCGCTCCTCTATTCGATGGCGGCGACTGAGGACAAGGAGAACCGGGTCTCCAACACCTTGTTCCAGCAGGCGCTCGCACGCGCGACGCCCGACGCCTACAATCCGTTCAATGGCGGATGCCTCCTCGACATCGCCTCGGGCGATTGCACGCCAAGCCAGATCGATGCGATCCGCTCCTTCACCGTACCGGTCTATCGCCGTAACCGGACGTCGATCGCGTCGTGGGATTTCAAGCTGTCGCGGCCGGACCTGTTTGAGATCTGGGCCGGCGATGTCGGGGCTGCGTTCGGCCTCGAGGCGCGGCGCGAGACCTTCGTGGACGATCGCGATCCGCGGCAGGACGGAACAGCGAGGTTTACCGACCTCCTCAGCGGGCTGACGACCAACGATCTGCAGGGAAATTCCGGCTCGCTCGACACCCGGGGCAACCGCACTGTTCAATCCGCCTATGCCGAGTTTCAGATTCCGCTGGTGTCAGGGGAGATGAACATCCCGCTGGTGCAGGCCGCCGACATGCAGCTGGCCGTGCGGCACGAGAATTTCGACACGTTCGGATCTGTGACCAAGCCGAAGGTCGCGCTTTCCTGGCGGCCGTTTGATTTCATGCTGGTGCGCTCGGCCTGGTCTGAAGGCTTCCGCGCGCCGAACCTGCAGCAGCAATATGAGAGCGGCCTGCAGCGATCGAACATCCGGCGCGACTTCATCCGTTGTGAAGCAGCCTCGCGGATCGATCCGAGCGTGATCTTCACAACGACCTGCACCAAGCCTGCTGGATCACCCGCCAACGCCAACGCCAGCTACCTGATCAACGAATCATCCCAGCCGGTGATCTCCAACCGCCAGGGAAGCGCCGACCTCGAGCCGGAAGAATCGACCAACCTCACCTATGGTTTCGTGTTCGAGAGCACCTTCCTGCCAGCCGAGTGGGGTGAGATCACCTTCACCGCCGACTGGTGGCGGATCGAGCAGTCCAACGTCATCGGCATCTTCGGCGACGACAACCACATCCTGCTCGACTATGTTCTGCGGCTCAATGGTGAGACCAATCCTGCTGTCGTGCGCGCTGCGCCGACGGCGGATGACATCGCAGCGTTCCAGGGAACAGGCCTTGCTCCTGTCGGCGACATCCTGTTCGTCGAGGACAACTATCTCAACCTCGACGAACGCACAGTGCAGGGCTGGGATTTCGGCCTCTATTACGATCTCGACGACACGCCGCTGGGCGACTTCTCCTTCCGCATCAATGCTGCGCTCCTGGACAAGTTCTTCCAGGGCGTCTCGTCGAACGGCGCGCGCATCAATGCTGCAGCCTCCGCCGGCGACATTCCCGCTGCGCTGGGTGTTGCAGGGCAGGGAAACCTGGTGCGCGACTTTGGCCGCCCGGAGTGGCGCTACACATCATCACTGACCTGGCGCAACGCCGCGTGGGGCGCAGGATGGTTTACTTCCTATGTGGGCGATGTGTTCGACGACTTCATCGTCCTCACCTCGAGCGGTAAACCGTGGATCATCGAGGACTACCAGACGCACAATCTCTATGTGCAGTACGAGCTCGACCATGACAGCGCGGCCCCGACACGTTTCCGGCTGGGGGTGCGCAATCTCACCGACGAGGTTCCGCCTCTGGCCGACACGAATTACGGTTTCCTCGGCGACCTGCACAGCCCGCAGGGTCGTTATGTCTACCTCAACGTTCGGAAGACGTTCTGAGCTCGCAGCATAGCTATCGCGCGAAATAGTCGATCAGGGCATCCGCGGTTGCCGCCCCGAGCGCGCGCGCGTCTTCAACAGAGATCTGGTCCCACAGCTCGGCCGTGATGGCCGGCGCCTTCAGGGCTTCCAGTCCCCAGCCTTTGGAAGTGCCGCCAGCGGGGTTGTGCGAATAGGTCCACTCCGGCGGCGCGGCAAGGCGCGCATCAAAGACCTGCTTGAGGCGCGGCAGGAAGCCGATCGTGGGCGAGGGCGCATCGAGGGGCGGGGCATAGATCACCGTGCGGTCCGTCGAGTGGAAGTCGAACATCGCCACAACACGGCGATCGCCGGCCTGGCTTACGATCCAGTCGGACAGGGCCTTGGTCTCCGGCTGGGTGAAAACGCCCCAGTCGCGGTTGAGGTCGACGCCGCCGGCGTTGAGACGCCAGTGGCCGCCATCGACTCCATCTGGGTTCGGCATCGGTGCGAAGATCATGCGGTGGCGCGCGCGGAAGGCGATCGCATGCGCATCGTCGCGCTTCATGAGGCGTTCGATGAAGCCGCGGTAGGCCTCCTGGCCGGTGGTTTCGGGTGGATGCTGTCGGGTCAGGGCGACAATCACTTCAAGTCCGCCTCCGCCGACAAAACCGACAAGGTCACGGCCTTCATGAGAGGCGCCGTACTTCGTCTCGCTGAAGCCGCGGCCGGAAAGAGCGCTGCGGGTCCAGCCGATATTGTCGCTGGCGGAGGAGACCGGCTGGGCCGCAACCATCGTGCCGTTCGATGAAACCGGCACTTTCAACGTTGCGCGGGTCCTGCGTTCGTTGAGGGCGAGGCTGTCGGAGATCAATCTTTCCCACGGCAAGCCCTCGCGCCTGATCCAGGGAAGGTAGCGGTGCTCATAGTCGGTGTAGTCGAGCGTGATCGTGGCTTCGCGCGCCGTATCGCTGGTGACGCGGAAGGCAAACCACGGGCTGGGATTGATGCCTTCGACAAAGGCGGGTTCGTGATCGACAGAGACAATGATCGACCCGTCTGGAGCGATGATGCAGTCGTGCAGGCCAGCCCCCGGGAAATTGGTCTCGACGCGCAGGCCGCTCCCGGAACAGATCGGCGGCGGGCCGAGGCTCGGCAGGCTGACCGCCGGAATGTAGCTGCAGCCACTCACCAGCAGTGCGCCGAGCAGGGCGGGCGCCGCGCATTTGACGACGTGCATCACTTGCCATCCTCGCGGGCCTGCTCGGCCAGCCGGTGACCGAGGAGCTGGTTGGGGAAGGAGTAGTTCCCTTCATGGCAGGCGTATTCGTAGATCGGGCCGGGTATCGCATTGAAGGCCAGCTCGCCACGAATGGGCGCGGTGAAGACCCCGGGTTCGTCGATTTCGAAGCTGTAGAGGATCTGCCCCTCGCCGATGCGGCGGAAGCGCTCGGTGAGGGTGATTGTCTCAGGTGCGCCGGCAAAAGCGAGGCCCGGCCGGAAGTTCGTCGTCTCGACCACGAGCGTGTCCTCCTCATAGCGGCCGATTGAATCGCCCATCCATGGCCGGATGACGCCGTCACGATGCTTGTCGGTCAGCGGGATAATCCGCGCATCGTGGATCATCTCGACGAGAAGGACGACATGGTCCTGCGTCTGGATGATCTGGTAATTGTTGTTGTACCCAACTGGCATCATCGGGGGGCCAAGCAGCGAGCCGTAGTCACGCAGGCAGCGCTCGGCGAGCGTCATGCCTTCGGGATGATCTCCGCGCTGGAAGCCGTATCCGCGCGGGTAGGCGGCGAGGCGATCGGCGCGGGCGGCGCGGGCGGCGGGAGTAAGCTCCGGCAGCCGGCCATTGGATGGGGCAACGAGAAACGAGGTGCGGGGCTCGGCGCCGATCACCATTTCCTCGCTGGCGGCTTCGGCTTCCTCCGGGGTCATCACGCGGCGGTCGCCGAAGGACGGATCGCGCTCGAGTGTGGTGCTGGTGGCATGGCTCCAATAGCCGGCAAGGTCGGGCTGGCCGTGCGGGTTGAGCGGGGCGGAATAGGCCTGGGCACGGGCAGCCGGCGCAACCGCGAGAGCGATCGCGAGGAGGATTGTCGGACCCAGCGCCTTCATGGGGCCGGACAGTGCCCGGGCCAGAGCTGACGGTAAAGAGCAGGGGAGGGAATCAGAAAAACTGCTCGATACGGACAGCTGCCGGCCCAGGGGATAAGGCGTAGGGAGGAGCGGCAGGTGCGGAGGCGCTTTATGAACAATGTGATTGTCCTGGCCGCGTGGTCCGCGCTCGCCGGAGGGCTGATCCCCGTGATGGCTGCGCTTCAGGGGACGCTGGGGCGGACGATCCAGTCGCCCTTGCATGCAGCACTGATCGCAGTCGGCGCCTCGTTCCTGGGGGTCGGGTTGCTGGTGATGGCGTTGAGGCCGGCGATACCGGCTGGACATCTTTTTTCCGCCGTGCCGCCGCTTGCCTGGATGGGAGGGCTGGCGATGGCGTTCTATGCGATCAGTGCGACCTATCTGACGCCGAATTTCGGGGTCGGGAATTTCGTCATGTGCGTGGTGATCGCTCAGCTGGCAGTCTCCACGCTGATCGACCAGTTCGGGCTGTTCGGGGCGCCGGTTCATCCCGTGGACCTGAGGCGGATCGGCGGGCTTGCGCTTCTTGGCGTCGGCGCAGCGCTGGTGGCGATCAAGTAGCCGAGGGCCTATCGCCGCGGCGGCACCACCGGCAGGGAGGACGACAGGCCGCCGTCGACAGGCAGGACGTGGCCGTTGATGTAGCTGGCCTCGTCGCTGGCGAGGAAAAGGGCAGCCCTGGCGATCTCCTCGGGCTGGCCAGCGCGGCGCAGGGCGTTGAGCTGGCCGATCTTGTCATCCGTGCCTTTTTCCCGCGCGCGGTCGAAGATCGGCTTGGTCATGCCCGTCTCGATAAGGCCCGGCGCGATGCCGTTCACGCGCACTCCGGTGCCCGCGAGCTGGTTGGCAGCCAGCGAGACGAGCGAGATAACGCCGGCCTTCGACGCAGAGTAGGCGGGCGAGCCGGCGCCGTTGCGGATGCCGGCGACGCTGGCGGTGCAGACAATCGCGCCGCCGCCGGCCTTGATCATGTGCGGGGCGGACAGCTGGATCGCCAGCATGGGGCCGATGAGGTTGACCTGAAGAATGGTCCGCCACTGTTCCTCGGACTGCTCGAACAGGTTCGGCGAGCCGCCGGAGATGCCGGCGTTCGCATAGACAACGTCGATCCGGCCGTTGGTCGTAAGGGCAAGGTCGACGAGCCTCTGGACGTCGGCGGCCGACCCGGCATCCATTTCCAGGGCCAGCGCCTTGCCGCCGGCCTTGCTGATGTCGGCGACGGTGTCGTGGACAGTGGCGGCCTTGTCAGCTGCGATCACCGAAGCGCCTTCCGCCGCGAAAAGCTTTGCCGAGGCGCGGCCGATGCCGGACGCGGCGCCAGTGACGATGACGGATTTGCCGGTGAAGCGGGCCATGAACGGATCCTGTGTATGGGCGGGTTCTCTTCGACCCGGACGCTGGGGCCGTCAACAGGCGTGCGGGTCCGCCGCCCGGCGGGCGAAGGGGAGGCAGCAGCGGGTCATCGCGACGTGTGAACGCGGGCATGAGCCGCCAGAGGTGGCCGGCGCGGTGCGCTGGATCTGTGTGTCGTCGCGTTTGAGGTCCTCGCCGTTGAGGAGCGGGGCGAGAGATTGTGCGAGCAACGCTTCGCCCAGTCGCTCGGCTTTGTCCCGGCCGCGGCAGGTGTTGCACCCGCCCGGCTTAAACCGGCGCGCACGCTTGAAGGGGAGCACCTCGCCGAAGATCGCCGCACACCCGCCAGCAACGCCTGAAGCGGCCCGGCCCAGCTTGCGGCCTCGCCTGGCTCAGATGCCTCGGGGCTTTGCAAAGCGGTCACGGGGCAACCACGATCCCCGCTCATCCTGGCCCTCTCCATTTGCCGATGAGTGCAGCCAAGTGGTTGAGCAGATTGGGATTCCTGTTTCTGCCTTCCCCAATCTCCCAGAACAACTTTCGCCCCAGCTTCGCGCAGCTTCCGCTGACGGGACTTGCTGTTCTTCGTGCAGGCCTGCGCGAGCATGTGTTGGGTCCTCAAGACGACGGCAAAGGCGTGGAGGCCTGCGCAAAGGACACGAAGATGGCGGGGGCGACCGGGTCTGCCCATGCGCAAGGCGCTTCAGCGTGACAAGCAGGGGGCGGGTCGTCAGCGGCCGCGGGATTCACAGACCCCAAATGTGTTCGTGCCCGCCCGGATGACCGGACGGGCACGAGGAATACACTAGTCTCTGGGAATTGGGCGGCCCCTATGGGGCGCTGGCCAAGGACTGGCTGCCCAATGCGAAGAGAGCTTAGCTACTACTTCTTCTTCTTCGCAGCTTTCGCCGGCTTCTTGGCGGCGGGTTTCGCAGCTTTCTTCGCTTTTTTGGCAACAGCCATGGATGAGTCTCCTTGAGTGGTCCCTCAGGCGCCGCCCGCTAGCGAGCGGACACCCATCGACGTTGAGCCGTCTCCGATCGGCGCCGACTCAACGAATCTGTCATACACCAGACTCGCGCGAGAGTAGAGTACCTCTTCGCAAGCGATCGTTGATCGCCTCGCCGAGTCCGACATCCGGAATCGTCTGCACAGCGATCATCGCATGGCGCGCATCGAGCGCGCGCAGCATCGCGAAGAGGTTCGATGCAGCCTCTGCGAGGTCGCCGCGAATCGAAAGGTTGAGAGAAGGTGAAACACCTGGAGGCGGCGGCCCGAAGGCGAGGAAGGCCTCACCGGACTCCTGCGTCATGGCCTCCATCCGCAGCCGCGCGCGGGGGGCGTAGTGACGCTTCATCATGCCCGGTGCGAGCACCCCTTCGGAGGCGTCGGGAGACCTCAGCGGGCCTGTGAACAACTCGATCTCGGCGCGCGCAATGGCGCCGGGACGGAGCATCACGGCGTGCCTCTCGCCGGGCGCGATGATCGTCGATTCAACGCCCGCCTCACACGCTCCGCCGTCGATGATGAGGTCGATGCGATCGCCCAAACCCGCCGCGACGTGGGCGGCCTGCGTGGGGCTCAATTGCTCCGACGGATTGGCCGATGGCGCGGCGAGCGGACGACCGACGCGCGAAATAATTTCAAGCGTGGCAATGTGTTGTGGCATGCGGAGGCCGATCGAGGGCAGCCCTGCGGTTGCAAGCTCGGCGACCGGACAGTCCGCTCTGCGCGGCAGCACGAGCGTAAGCGGCCCAGGCCAGAAGTGCTCTGCGAGGCGATGCGCGAGCGGACTGAAGTGCGCGAGCGATTCCGCCATCGCGAGGCTCGCGACATGGCAGATGAGCGGGTTGAAGGAGGGGCGCCCCTTGGCTGTGAAGATCGCGGCCACCGCCGCGCCGTTCGTGGCGTCGGCGGCAAGGCCGTAGACCGTCTCGGTTGGCACAGCGACGAGGCCGCCGGCGAGGAGGATGCGCGCTGCTTCCTCGAGCGCGGCGCTGTCCGCGGCGAGGACGCGTGCGTGTGCGCGCGGCGCATTATGTGAATCGGAGTTCATCGTTTTTCGAGTCCGCGCGCGGGCCTGTTGCGGCGCCCGCGAAGGCGCCGATGCGACGTCGTGCGAGGTCGCGCACGCGTCGCGGAGCACGACTCGCGCTCTGCAATTTCGACTCCGTGCTGTGACCTCATGGTCACACTTTTTTGCGCACGAGCGGCCTCGCGAAACGCAGATTTCGACTCGCGCGCATGCCGCGCGCGGAGTCGAGGAGACGAATCGCGGGCGCCAATCCGGCAAGGAGCGGGGGCGCTCACTGCCGCGTCGCGATGACGTTGATCACCACGGCGACGTCGTTGGCGACCCATTCGGCATTGCCCTCGGGCTTGGCGGGCGTGCCGGCGCCGACGCCCAGCGCGAGGCGCTGGAGCGTGACCTCGCCGCGCGCAGTCGCGGTGTTTCCCTCCAGTGAGAGCGTGAAAGGCAGGCGGATCGGGTGGTCGACGCCCTTCAGTTTCAGCACGCCGGTGGCTTCATACTGGGTTTCGCTGAGCTTGTAGACGCCGCCGGTGACCTCGAAGACGGCTTCGGGATGCTTGCCGACGTCGAACCAGTCGCCCTGGGTGACGCTTTCGTCGAAATAGGGTTCGCCGGTGGAGACTTTGGCCATCGGGATCGCGACGCGGATGTAGCCATCGATCGGCGTGTCAGGGTTGGGCGCAGCTGCGGTGTCGAGCTGGATCTGGGCCGTCCAGTCGGGGAAGCGGCCCTCGAATTCGTCGCCCTGATAGCCGGCGCGGAAGGTGAGCGAGCTCCTGGCGTAGTCGACCGTCCAGGCGGGCGCGATGGAAGCGGGTGGCTGCTGATCTTCGAGGGCGGTGGCGGCCATCGCCTCGTTGGGCCGCGCTGTCGCAAGGGAGAAGCCTGCGACCGCGGCGAAGATCAGCGCAGCCGCGCCGAAGGCCCAGAGATGGCCCTGTCCATTGTCGGGCGGGCCTGCGGTGCGGCCGAAAAGGCCGGGCGCCATGCGGGCCATGAGGCCGTCCTTGTCGACGAAGTGGTGCTTCAAGGCCCCCGCCACATGCAGGACGAGAAGCCCGATGATGACCCAGGCGAGACTGGAATGGACCTGCTCGAAGCCTTCTTCGAGGCCTTCGCGCGTCGCCGCGTCGAGCCCGGGGATGCCGGGCAGGCGGATGTCGACGAGGCCGAAATAGCGCGTGGGGGCGTCCGACGAGGCTGAGGCCATGATCCAGCCTGTGAGCGGCATGGCGATGATCAGCACATAGAAGAGCACGTGGACGGCGCGGGCGAGGACCGCCTGGAATTTCGGCATGTCCGGTTCGGGCGGCGGCGGGTTCATCAGGCGCCAGATCAGCCGGGCGACGGAGAGCAGGAGGATGGTGATGCCGAAGGATTTATGGAGCTGGACGATCTGGAAGTAGTCCGGGCCGGGCTCCATCTCTTCCATCAGCCAGCCGACGGCGATCAGCCCGATAATGGAGAAGGCGATGATCCAGTGCAGCGCGATGGCGACGGCGGTGTAGCGCTGCTGCTGGGGG
>VFQT010000869.1_pt1 | contig 40532 bp, 34 predicted proteins | sample 3512381 | NCBI WGS metagenome assembly VFQT01 (sample SAMN10412376, study PRJNA504923) | tailings metagenome | isolation source: Relicate 2 Philex TSF3 active mining site | place: Philippines: Tuba, Benguet | collected 2017-08-29 | reverse complement strand
CCAAGGAATCCACCCTTCGCAGCAGAAGCTTTGTCGTCAGAGTACGCCTGTGCAAGATCGGCGAACACGTCGCCAGTGCTGGTGACGCGGCGTGCATTGAGCGCTGCCTGCTGCTGTGCTGGCTTCATTGCAAGGATCTGCAGCAGTGAGTCGGCGAGCACATCCGTCGCAACGCTGTCACGTCCATCTTTCGACTGGAGCAGGATGTGACGGAACTTCACTTGTTCGCGTGGCTCTTCGCGGAAGACCTTGACGATGAAGTAGCCGAAGCGCGACGCAACGGGCTTTGGTGATACTTGTCCGGGCTTGAGCGCATAGGCTTCGTCTTCGACAGCCTTGATGATTGTTCCGCCCGAAATCCATGGCAGCGTGCCGCCGTCTTTCGCAGTCTCCTTATCGTCGGATGAATCGCGTGCAAGCTTTTCGAAGTCTGCACCTGCGTTGAGCGCTGCGATGAATCGCTCTGCCTTGAGTCGGCTGCCTGTTGTATCCCACTGACGGTTCACGTGGTCCGGAATGGCCGAGAGGATGATGCCGATTTTGAGTTCCTTCAGGCGACGCTGTGCGAGCAGCTCGACGCGCTTGTCGACAATTGCTTTGTCGTAGAAGAAGGTCTCTGACAGGAGGCGGCGATTGTTCGCGAGATCAACCTTGACCGCTGAGTCCTGATGGATGCCACGATCTTTCGCATCGGCAACCTTCAAGCGATAGTTCGTATACAGACGGAGGAACTCCATCGCCGTGTCACGAGGAACCGACGCAAATGGAGTTTCCCGGCGTGTGAGGTTCTTCTGGAACGCACGCTCAACATCACCGAGCGTTACCTGCTCGGAGCCTACGGTAGCGAGGACTGTCGAGGGGGCGATTGTACGCGGTGCATTCTTCTTCGCCTTCTGCGCTGATGCGCCTGAAGTGAGGATGAGGACGCTCACGAAAAGCGTTGCTACACGAATCGTCGTCATGGCGGACTTCGTCATGAAATGGTACACGATCTAGAAGTGATGGAAAGCAGACGTCGAAGACGCCCGAACGGCAAATTTAGTTAGCCGACAAGTGCGGTGGCTACCTTATGGATGTCGCCCGCCCCCATGGTGAGCACCACGTCGCCCTCCCGGAGCATCGACGCGAGCTGTGGGGCTACGTCCTCGACAGCCGGAATGTAGTGCACATTGCCGTGCCCAAGGGCGTGGGCGGCATCAACCAGGAGCTGCCCAGAGACACCGGCGATCGGCTGCTCGCGGGCAGCATAGACGTCAGTGAGGACAACGACATCGGCCTCGGCGCACGCACTGGCGAAGTCGTCCACGAAATCGCGTGTGCGTGTATACGTGTGGGGCTGGAACACCGCTACCACGCGGCGTCCGGGCCATCCATTGCGTGCTGCATCAATCGTGGCGCGGATTTCCGTCGGATGGTGGGCGTAATCGTCGATCACCAGAACGCCGTTGCGCTCGCCGCGTTGTTCGAAACGACGGTACACGCCGCCGAAATCGGCCAAACCGTCACGAATTGTCTCGACGCTAATGCCACATCGCAGTGCCATCGCACAGGCAGCAAGAGCGTTGCGCACGTTGTGCTCACCCGGCACGTGGAGCGTGATCTCGCCACGATCCACACCGTTCACCGTCAGCATAAACGTGGTTGTACGTTGAGCATACTGAATGTTCGTCGCGCGCACCGTGGCATCGGCTGATGTGCCGAAGGTGACAACGACACGCGAGATCGACGGCAGGATGTCGCGCACCCCTTCGTCGTCGATGCAGACGCATGCGGTACCATAGAACGGCACCTTGTTGGTGAACTCACAGAACGCTTCTTTAATGTCGTCGAGGTCGCTGTAGATGTCCAGGTGATCGGCTTCGACGTTGGTGATGATGGCGATGGTCGGAAGAAGCTGGAGGAAGGACCGATCATATTCGTCGGCCTCGAGCACAATCCAATCTCCGTGTCCGAGTCGGGCATTTGAGCCCCCTAGCCCCTTCAGCTTGCCGCCAACAATCACCGTTGGATCCATCCCGGCCTTCATCATCACCAGACCGCACATGGACGTGGTTGTGGTCTTGCCATGCGTGCCGGCAATTGCCAGACAGTACTTCAGGCGCGACACTTCGCTGAGCATTTCAGCGCGACGAATGATTGGGATCTTGCGTTCGAGCGCAGCGCGCGTCTCTGGATTTGCATCAGGACGAACAGCGCTGGAATACACCACCACTTCTGCGTCGCCAAGATGGTCGGCGCTATGCCCCACGCAGATGCGCGCGCCAAGCGATGCAAGGTGATCGGTAACGTCCGTGCGGTGCAGATCCGACCCACTCACGCTGAAGCCCTGCGATAGCAGGATTTCGGCGATGCCACTCATGCCAATACCGCCGATGCCAACGAAGTGAATGTGTCGTACAGAAGAAAAGACCATGGGCGAAGTTACGGTAGCGGACTAACTCAGCATCTCTAAAAGCACAGGCAGCCAAAGGTCCTCGGGAATGGATCCCATGGGGCGAACGAGTCGCTGTTTGTCCACCGAGCGAAGCTGATCGAGCAGGATGAATCCGTCTTTCTTCTCGAAGGTGACCCGTGGACGGCACCCCAGGGGGTGAGACTTCGATGTGAGGGGAGCGATAATCACGCGGGGAAGCGCGGTATTCATGTCGCTGGGGGAGACAATGATGGCTGGACGTGTCGTGCGGACCGCAGTGACGACCGTTGGATCAAGGTTTACCCACCACACCTCACCTCGGCGGTGCGAGGGCTTGGGTGACTTCATTCCCACTCCCAATCGGTGATGCCATCGTCGACGCGAATGCTCTCGAACTCGGCTGCATCGGGCACGACGGCGTCGAACCATCCCTTACGGACATCCTGCACGGCGCTGATGATGATGCGATTATCGACGATTTCAATCTCTACGGTGTCGGTCATATTGCACTCCTTCAGGAACGATGCTGGAATAAGCACGCCACGGCTGTTGCCGATCTTTCGTAAGGAGGTTTTCATAGGGGGTAACGTGACGCTGTGGGGAAGGAGCAAATGTACCTACAATGTTAGTACATTTCCTCGCGTCGATCAGCGAAAATGTCGTTGATGCTATTGAACGACTTATCGCGGGTTTGCTCGGGGTGGATCTCGGCGATAATCACCGCATCGTCTTCCGCCGAGGCGTCGGTAAGCACGCTGCCGTTATATCCATAGATGGCCGACTGACCATTAAACGCCACGTCCTCGCCGCCGTTGTGTTCCGAGCCGGTACGGTTGGCGACAGCCAGGTAGACCTTGTTCTCGAACGCGCGCACGGGCATGGCCATGCGCCAGATGTGCGTGACGAGGTTCGACGGACATACGATCAGGTCGGCGCCCTTGAGCGCTAGCGCGCGAGCGCTCTCTGGAAACCGCCAATCATAGCAGATCATGGTACCAATTGTACAGTCGAGATGCTCGACATAGACCGTGAAGAAGCCACTGTTGCCGGGTGTGAATCCGATCGTCTCCTTATAGAAGAGGTGCGTCTTGCGATAGACCAGGGGCGTATCAATACCCTTGCCCGCAATGATGGCTGCATTGTAGAACTGCGATCCGTCGCGCTCGGCGATGCCGCACACGACAACTTTCTTATGCTCTGTGGCCGCATCAATGATGCGCTGATTGTGGATCCCTTTGTCGGGCGCGTGAACTGGCTCGGCTATGCGCGAAACTTCATCAACGCCCAGATGGAAGTACCCGCTGGTAGCGAGTTCCGGAAACACGATAACATCGGCGTCGATTGCTGCGATGTGACCTACAATACGCTCCGTGTTGGCATCGAGGTTGCCAAACGTAGGGGCGAACTGGACGCATGCGATACGCATCAGAAGGTTGTCGTGAAGCTGAAGATCGGTGTGTATGGCGTACCGCTGAGTCCGAGTGCCGTGCCATTGCCCATCGCAGGAAGAACTGGCTCGGCGAGCTTGAAGATCTGGCTGCTCAAGAGATGCACGCCGTAGGCAATGCCAGCACCAAGTGCATATCCAGCGAGGACGTCGGTGAGGAAGTGCACACCGAGGTTCATGCGCGCGTAGCCCGTCCAGAGCGCCCAGCCAACAGTCGGGACGATGACGTACCATTCAGGGTAGCGCAAGCTCATTGTAGTGGCAAAGGCGGCAGCACCGGCCGAATGCCCCGATGGCATGGAGCTGAAGTACTTGTCGTTGCCTTCTTCGCCGTTGACGATCATGCCGGCATACTTCTGATACGGACGTTCCCGATCGATCGCCATCTTAAGTCCCAGCACGGCGCCATAGGTGATGCCAAGCGAGATGAACTGCTGCAGGCCAGTCTCAGCCATGTACCGCCGGTCTGGTGATGGTGCATCGATCAGCGATGCAGCAACGCCGTAGACATACATCGCCGATGGGATTGCAACGTACACTGGCATTGCAGCATCGGAGACAAACCGCGAAGAATTCTTCGTCGATTCAATCTTGTTGAGGTCGTATCCGATGCGACCTTCCCAGCTGAACGGGTCGATCGACTGTGCTGATGCGGTGATGGATGCAAGAGCACAGAGGCTAAGGAGAAGTGTCTTCATGCTCGCAAATCTATGGTGCGACGTATTTTCGCACGTGATAAATGTTGCCATTGTCGGTGCCACGGGTCTTGTCGGCCGCACCATGCTCCGCGTGCTCGAAGAGCGCGCCACTCCACTTGCGTCACTCACGCTCCTCGCATCCGCGCGCAGTGTCGGCGCGCAAATGACGTTTCGCGGTGAGACGTTTACCGTGCGTGAACTCACAGCTGAGAGTTTTTCTGGTATCGATGTTGCGTTGTTTAGCTGCGGCGGAACGCTCAGCACGCAGTATGCGCCGATTGCTGCCGCTGCGGGTTGTGTCGTGATCGACAACTCGAGCGCGTGGCGAATGCATCCCGATGTGCCCCTTGTTGTGCCGGAAGTAAATCCGGCTGATGCATACACACACAACGGCATCATCGCCAACCCAAACTGTAGCACGATCGAACTCGTTGTTGCGCTGCAGCCAATCATCAAGCGCTGGGGATGCCGTCGCCTCGTGGTCAGCACATATCAGTCGCCGAGCGGTGCCGGACAGCAGGGGATGGATCAGCTAACGGCGGAGTTGGCCGGACGTGAGCCGGAGCGACGTATTACATCGCATCGTCTGGCAGGGAACACGGTGTTCCACACGATCAATGCTATCAACGAGGCTTCGGAAGAAGAGCAGAAGATGATGCGCGAGACGCGCCGCATTCTCCACATGCCAGAGCTGCGCATGGCCGTAACGTGCGTGCGTGTTCCGGTTGTGGGTGGACATGGCGAGTCCGTCGCAATCGAGACCGAGCATCCGTGCACGCCCGACGAAGCACGCGCATTGCTTGCAGCGACATCTGGCGTGATAGTGCGCGATGAGCCACACAACAATGTCTATCCCACACCGGTCGAAGCCGATGGCACCGATCCGGTCTACGTCGGACGTATCCGTCGTGACGAGAGCGTCGAGCATGGTCTGCTACTGTGGATCGTTGCCGACAATCTTCGCAAGGGCGCAGCAACCAATGCTGTGCAGATTCTTGAACTCCTTCAACACACAACATGAACTCCTACGTCGTGATCATGGCAGGCGGCTCCGGTGAGCGATTCTGGCCGCTGTCGCGCATGCGCAAGCCGAAGCAACTTCTTGCACTCACATCATCATCAATGATGATTGAAGAAGCGATCGATCGTATTTCGCCGCTGATTCCGCATGAGCGCATTCTGATCATCACAAGTGAGCTGCTCCGTCAGCCCCTTGTCGATGCGCTGCCGCAGATCCCTGCAGAGAACGTGATCGCCGAACCAGCAAAGCGCAACACGGCGCCATGTCTTGCGCTGGCATGCAGTGTGATTCGTGCGCGCGAGGCCGGGAACGACGCGCTGATGGCGGTGCTCACGGCAGATCACTTCATCGGGAATGCTGATGCATTTCGTGCTGATGTGTCGCGCGCGTTGACCTTTGCATCAACGTATGATGCGTTGGTGACGATAGGCATTCCACCGACGCGACCAGAGACGGGCTATGGGTATATCCATGTGGGTGAACCGACGGTTGTCACTGGCGTGTCGCATGTTGTGGAGTTCAAAGAAAAGCCCGACATGGCAACGGCACTCGACTATGTGCGAAGCGGACGCTACGTGTGGAACAGTGGTATGTTCTTCTGGCGTACCGAAGCATTGCGTGCAGCTATGATGAGCGTGCTTCCCGATGTCGGCAATGCGATCGACGGACTCACCAATGATTTTGCAACGCAGAACACGCTGCACATGTCCGAGGTGTTCCATGCACTGCCTGACATTTCGATCGACTATGGCGTGATGGAACGCTCACACAACGTCCATGTTGTACCCGCAACCTTCCCGTGGGACGATGTTGGCTCCTGGGATGCACTCGAACGCATGCGTCCTCTTGACGCTGCGCAAAACGTGATCGATGGCACTGTGACGGTTGTCGACACCGAAGGTTCGATTGTCGTCAACGCCCACGGCAGCACCCACACGGTAACAACAGTTGGTCTGCGAGACACGGTCGTGGTCGTTACACCCGACGCGACCATGGTGTGTCCGAAAGATCGTGCGCAAGACGTGAAGCGAATCGTTACACAGCTGCGTTCCCAGGATCGTCATGACATCCTCTGAGGACGATATCCAGCGGAGCGCGTCGGCAATCATTGCACGTGCGTTTGATCTCGACATTGATGAACACGATGCGTACAAGCGCATTCGCGATCACGTGCTCAACCGCATCATCGAACTCCTAACGCGCAATCCGGAAAAGTTGATGGCGATCCTGTATCGCATCGATGTGCCGGAATCGGTCGTGGCGACAATATTTGATACGGCTTTGCCGCCAGACGTGCCGGACCAATTGGCAGATCTCGTTATGGAACGTCAACTCGCAAAGGCCCGCACGCGTGCCGAGCATACACGCGCCTCACAGACAGATGCACATGAAGAACACGGAGACGCGCACGCATGAAGACTGCCTTTGTCAACATTGATTCGCTTGTAACCATCGACGCTCATGGTGCGCATGAGAAGATCGGCGCAGCGATGCGCGATGTGGGCGAGATTCGTAATGGCGCCATCGTGTTCGACGATGTGATTCGCTGGATCGGACCATCGAGCGAGGTAGATCACCACATCAATGCCGACACAGAAATTGTCGACTGTGCAGGGAAGACGGTGCTTCCGGGTTTCATCGATTCGCATACCCATATGGTGTTCGCCGGATCGCGCTCACACGAATTCGCACGCCGTCTAGCCGGTGCTACGTATGCGGAGATCGCTGCTGAAGGTGGTGGTATTCTCACGACCATGCGCGCCGTCCGTGAGGCCGATGTTGAGTCGCTTCTCGATGTAGGCGATGCGATCTTGACCTCTGCATTGAATCACGGAACTACAACGGCAGAAATCAAGAGCGGCTATGGACTCGATACCGCGAGCGAGCTTCGATTGCTCGAAGCAATCGGCGAGCTGCAACGCGGACACGAAGCACGGGTTCTGGGAACATTTCTCGGTGCACATGCTGTGCCCCCTGAGTGGAAGCACGATCCTGAGCGATACGTCAACTGTGTGATTACCGAGATGCTTCCCCGTGTAGCGGAGCAGGGTATTGCATCCTTCTGTGATGTTTTTGTCGACGCAGGCTTCTTTACTGCCGAGCAAGGCGAGCGTATTCTCCGCGCTGGTATCGAACACGGACTTCGTCCGAAGATTCACGCAGACGAAATCGCACTTGTGGGAGCATCGCAGATGGCTGCACGCGTTGGTGCGATCAGCGCAGACCATCTCGAGCACAGCACGCTTGCTGAGATTACAGCACTGCGTGATGCGGGTGTTGTGTGCACGCTCTTACCCGGTACCGCCTACACGCTTGGCTTGCCATTCCCCGACGCGCGCACAATGATCGACAACAACGCCATTGTCTGTCTGGCAACCGATTGTAATCCAGGCTCGTGCTTCTCGGAGAACATGCAAATGATGCTTTCCCTTGCGTGCATGAACATGAAGATGAGCATCGAAGAGGCACTGGTGGCTGCCACGTTGCATGGTGCGCGCGCGCTCAACCTTGCCGCCCATTTGGGGTCGCTTGAAGTAGGCAAGTGGGCCGACATCGTCGTCTACGACGTGCCATCGTACAAGGATCTCGTCTACCACTTCGGCGTCAATCACGTCTGGAGTGTCTGGGTTGGTGGTAACGAAGTAGTCTGATAGCGTTCTGTGGTGGTACTTTTGTACATGATTCGTCTGTACAACACCCTCACCAAGTCTGTCGATCCGTTTGTGCCGTTGCGCGATGATGGCGTTCGCATGTATTCCTGCGGACCAACCGTGTATGACGTTGCGCACATCGGCAACATGCGTGCATTCCTCTTCCCGGATGTGCTGCAGCGCATGCTCCGCGTGATAGGGGGCTACCCAGTCCACTGGGTGATGAACGTCACCGACATCGACGATAAGACGATTCGCGATAGCGCTGTTGGATCGCCTCGTTGGCGACCAGAGATGGGCGAGCAAACTGCGGATCCACTCGAGAATCTTCGGCGCTTCACATCGTTCTTCACACAAGAGTTTCTCGCCGATCTCGGCACATTCGGAATTGATGTTGCGCGCGTTGTGAACCCACGTGCAACCGATTACATCGCACAGATGCAACAGCTCACGCGCGACATTCTCGCCGCTGGCTATGCATACGTCAGCGATGGCTCGGTGTACTTCAACGTTGCAGCGTATTCTGCCAAGCATACCTACGGACGCTTGTTCACGATCGACACGCAGAACTTCCGCGAAGGTGTGCGCATCGATGCCGATGAGTACGATCGCGAGTCGGTGAGTGACTTCGTGCTCTGGAAGGGGCAAAAAGACGGCGAGCCAGCGTGGGATTTCGAGATCGACGGACAGAATGTTCCGGGTCGCCCGGGATGGCACATCGAATGTTCGGCGATGTCGCAGGAGATCCTCGGACTTCCCTTCGACATCCACACAGGCGGTGTCGACCTGCGCTTCCCGCATCACGAGGATGAGCTCGCACAGTGTACCGCAGGCTATCACGTGCACGACCAGGCTGCGTTCTGGATGCACAACGAATTCCTTGAAGTCGAAGGCAAGAAGATGTCGAAGTCACTCGGCAACTTCTACACCATGCGCGACCTCGTCAACCGTGGTGTGCAACCACTCGATGTGCGATTCGCGATGCTGCAGGCGCATTACCGTGCAGTGTTCAACTTTACGTTTGATGGCGTTGCCGCCGCGCGCACTGCACGCGCTAAGGTACAAGACTACGTGTATGATATCGTGGAAGCAGCTGGTGATCACCACGCAGCAGCGTCTGACGGCGTTGGACGTCAGTTGCTTAATGCCGTCGGACAAGCCCTTGCTGACGATTTACACACACCGCGTGCACTTGCTGCGCTCTTTGTGTTTATGAGCGATCATCCCGCGCGGAGTCTCGCAGCAGCCGATGCTGCATCGGTGCTCGATGCGCTGCGTGCGATCAACGACGTGCTTGCTGTTGTGACCATTCGTGCGCGACCACCCGTCGAGATCCCAGCCGACATTCGTGAACTCGCAGAGCAACGTTGGTCGGCTCGCACAGCGAAGAATTGGGCAGAGAGCGATCGCTTGCGCGATGAGCTTGCTGCGCGTGGCTGGACGATGAAGGACGGCAAGGACGGATATACACTCGAGCCGGTTTCCTGATGTTGTCGCTGACCATCATCGGACGTGGTCGTGTTGGTGGTGCACTCGCGCAGCGCGCAACGGCGCAAGGACATCACGTGGTAGTTGTTGAGCGTGCATCGTTTGACACATGGTGTGCAAGCAGCGAGCCTATCGGAACTGTGCTTGTGATTGCCACAAAAGATGATGTGCTGCCGAACGTTGTGGCAACAATCGCAAGTACGCGTGCTGATCAGCTGCGCGGCGTTGTAGCGATGCATGTCAACGGCTCGCTCGGAACGGACGTTCTCGAACCGATGCGGCAGTGCGGCGCATTCTGTGCTGCGGCCCATCCCTTTCAGACATTTGGTTCATCAGATCCGACAGCGCTCGACGGGATTGGTTGGGGCGTAGAGGCCGACGACGACGCATGGAGTGTGGTACGAGAGCTTGTCGCATCGCTCGGCGGTGTGCCGTGGCGGTTCACGGAGATGTCGCACGATCGTAAACGTCGATATCATGCAGCTGCAGTAGCGGCGTCGAACTTCACCTATGCGGCGTATGAGTTAGCACGTCGGCTGGCATCTGCTGCGGACATCCCTGCGGATGTGTTTCTCGTGCCGATCATGCAACGGACATTGCAGAATGCCGCGGATTCACTGCAGCAGAACGCGCCGTTCGCGATTACGGGTCCGATCATGCGCGGAGATGTTGACGCCGTGCGACGTCAGCTCGAGGCAATTCCTGAGGAAGATCGCGCGTTGTATTGCCATCTCTCACGAGCGCTGCTTGATGTGGTAGCAGGCCAGTGGAGCAACGAACAACGTCGTGCAATGGAGCAGGTGCTCGGCGGTTAACGTCCGACCGCGGTGCGCATCGCCGCGAGGTTGTCACCAATCGAGCCAGAGAAGATGCCACTTCCTGATACGAGGATCGACGCGCCGGCATCAGCAGCACGGCGTGCATTGTCGACCTTGATGCCACCATCGACTTCGATCTCGACTGCCGAGAAGCCCCTTGTATCAAGCCAATTACGGAGCCGCTCGCATCGTGGCAGGAACGATTCGATAAACTTCTGTCCGCCGTATCCCGGGTTCACGCTCATGAGCAGAATGAAGTCGGCATCGCCTGCTACTTCGAACGCATACTCAAGGGGCGTAGCAGGGTTGAGGACGAATCCCGCGCGCTTGCCCAGAGCCTTGATGCGATGCAGTGTGCGATGGGCGTGCGGTGTTGCTTCTGCATGCACGCTGATCCAGTCGGCTCCTGCTTCGGCAAACTGTTCCACCTGATGATCAGGGTTGGTGACCATCAAGTGCACGTCGACGGGGAGTGTGCTCGTGCGCTTGATCGCGCGGACAAAGTCTGGACCGTACGTGATAGGGGGCACAAAGTGTCCGTCCATCACATCGTAATGCAGCAGATCTGCGCCGCCCTGTTCGCACGCGCGAATCGCATCGCCCATATGGAGCAGGTCGCTGGAGAGGAGAGAGGGGGCCAGTTGAATCATGATGCACCGAGTGTGATCGAGAGCGTTGAGTACCGTCAGCGTCCGCCAAACGTGAGGCCAACAAGCACGCCATAGGGAGTGCGGCCTCCTTCGTTCGAATAGTGCGAACCAATAATCATACCATGTAGGTTCACCCAGCGCCCAACCTGCCATGTGCCAGCGATACCGGCAACGGAGGCAAGACCGAAGGTGAGTGTTGGATCAGAGAACACGTCGAATCCGTTGATGCCGCGCGTAGAGCCCATGCCCAGGCCAGTCTGCACAAACGCGAACGCTCCAAGGCGCTGATCTCCAGCGAACCACCATGTCGGACCCAGGGTAATGGCGAGCACGTCACGTTCCCAGACGCCCATGGCACGAAATCCAACGCCAACCCACCAACGACGGTCATCGTCGGTAGCAAAGGACGACATCAGGTTGAAACCGCCATTGGGGAAATCACGCTCTTGTGGCGTCCACGTCCGCATGATGGAAATCGTTGTGAACGAACTGGAGGGACCACCCGTGCCATCAAGTTCATCTTGTGCCTGCAGCATAGGCGCGCACATCGCGATGGCCGTTGCCAGGCAGAGGAAGGGGCGAAGTATCAACATCATGCTGCAAAAATGCGTCATTCCGCCATGCGCTCGGTATTTTCGCAGCACGTATGGAACCTACCGCACAACCTCGCAAGATTATCCTGTCGGGCATGCAGCCGACAAACAACCTCACGATCGGACAGTACTGTGGGGCGCTCCGCAATTGGGTGGAGTTGCAGCATCAGTACGACTCGTTATTCTGTGTTGTGGATCAGCATGCGATTACGGTGCGCCAAGAGCCTGCAAAGTTGCGCAGGCGTACGCTTGATGTAGCTGCGATGTACATGGCGGCGGGGATCGACCCTGACGCATCGACGCTGTTTGTGCAGTCGTCGGTGCCCGAGCACACGCAGCTGTCGTGGGTATTGGAATGTCTTGCCGGCTTTGGCGAAGTGTCGCGCATGACGCAGTTCAAAGACAAGAGCGCGCAGCATGCGGATAATGTCAACGTTGGACTCTTCACGTACCCGGTGTTGATGGCGGCTGACATTCTGCTGTACAATGCAGACTTGGTACCAGTGGGTGAAGACCAGCGTCAGCATCTCGAGCTTACGCGGAATCTGGCCGAGCGGTTCAACTTCCATTATTCGCCGACGTTCACCGTACCTGAGCCATATATCCCGAAGGTCGGTGCCAAGATCATGTCGCTTCAGGAGCCAGAGAAGAAGATGTCGAAGTCGGACGCAAATGAGAAGGCGACCATCTTCCTGACAGATTCTGACGCGGAGATTCGCGCGAAGATCAAGCGAGCAGTAACAGACAGTGGTACCGACATCCGATTCGACGCAGAGCGCCGTCCGGGTGTTGCCAATTTGATGACGTTGTATCACATCACAACCGGTGCATCGATCGCGCAGATCGAGCAAGAGTTTGTCGGCCTCGGATACGCAGAGTTTAAGGAAGCAGTTGGCGAGGCTATTGTTGCCTTCATTGCTCCCGTTCGCTCGCGGTACGAGCAGATCCGTGCCGATGAAGACACACTGAAGGCGACGCTTCGTCGTGGTGGCGAACATGCTCGCGATCGCGCGCGCAAGACGCTGCGCAAGGTGTACAAGAAAACCGGATTCGTTGAATTGTAAGGAATCGAACAGCGATGCCAACCTATGATTACGTGTGCACCACATGCGGTGCAACGTTCGAAGTATTTCAAGCGATGAAGGATGCTCCACTCACAACGTGTCCTGCTGATGTCTGCACGCAGGCCGACCCTGGGCACGGTGTCGTGGAACGACGCATTAGCGGCGGCGGTGGCGTGCTCTACAAGGGTGGCGGTTTTTATCTGACCGATTACGTGAAGAAGTCGGGATCTGGTGGAGAGGGCGAATGACCCTTTCTCTGACACCGATGGGTGATGGTTCGTCGCCCGCTGGTGAACTCCTCAACGGACTCAACCCTTCGCAAGCTGAAGCAGTACGTACAACAGAAGGTCCTGTGCTGATCATTGCGGGCGCTGGAAGCGGTAAGACGCGCGTGCTCACGTTTCGCATCGCCTATCTGCTGCGCTCTGGCGTTAACCCTAACCACGTCCTTGCGCTCACGTTTACGAACAAGGCCGCGCAGGAAATGAAGGAGCGCATCGCGCACCTCGTGGGCTCGGGCACTGCGCGTGGAATCTGGGCTGGCACATTCCACTCGATGTTTGCGCGTATCCTGCGTCAGTACGCTGATCGTATTGGATATACATCGTCGTTCACGATTTACGATACGGACGATCAGACAGCGGCAATCAAGGCAGTGATGAATCAGCTCGGCGTTTCGCAGCAAGTGCTGCCGCCAGCTGGCGTACGCTCGCGCATTTCTGGTGCGAAGAACTCGATGATCTCGTGGCAGGAATACACGCGTAACGCCGATTCGATTGCCGAGAAGCAGACAGGACAGATCTTCGAGGAGTACGAGAAGCGTCTGACGCAAGCCAATGCGATGGACTTCGACGACTTGCTGTTGAACACCATCAAGCTGCTCGAGCACCATCCGGACGTCCTTGAGCTTCTCCAGGATAGATTCCGCTACCTGATGGTGGACGAGTATCAGGACACCAACCGTGCGCAGTATCACGTGGTGCGCATGCTCGCGCAGAAGTATCGCAACATCTGTGTTGTGGGTGACGACGCGCAGAGTATCTATCGCTGGCGCGGAGCAGACATTCGCAACATCCTCGACTTCGAGCGTGACTATCCAGAAGCAACGGTGGTGCGTCTCGAACAGAATTACCGCTCGACGAAGACGATCCTCGCCGCTGCCGATAGCGTGATTAAGCGCAACACAACGCAGCTCAAGAAGACGCTGTTTACCGATAACCCAGAGGGTGAGAAGATCACCGTGCTGGCGTGTCGTGACGACCGTGAAGAAGCCGACATGATTGCGCGTGCCATTGCTGCGCGCGTTGCGAAGTATGGCTATTCGCACAAGGATGTAGCGATTCTGTATCGCACCAATGCGCAGTCGCAAGCTCTTGAAGATGCGCTTCGTCGCTCCAACACGCCGTACCACATTGTGAGTGGCGTGAGCTTCTACAAGCGCAAAGAAGTCAAGGACGCCCTGGCATACTTGCGTCTGCTTGTGAATCCGAACGACACCGAGAGTATTCTCCGCATTATCAACGAACCGACGCGTGGTATCGGCGCAACAACACTCGAGCGTGTGCAGGAATTTGCTCTGCGCACATCAACGCCGATCTTTGAGGTGTTGTCGTCGATTGAATCAGTGCCGATGATGCAAGCGCGCACCATCAAGGCGGTGCAGGACTTCGTAGGCATCATCAAGCGCTATCAGGACATGCTCAACGAGCTTGCGCCGGCATCGCTCGCACAAGCCTACATCGAAGCAACTGGATTGCCGCAGATGTATCGTGTACAGCAGTCGGAGGAAGCACTCGATCGCTGGAATAACATTGAGCGATTGCTCGACCATATCGCCGAGCAACAAGAGCTCGATGATCAGATGACACTCGTGACGTACCTCGAGCAGATCTCCCTCCTGAGCGATGCAGACGATCCACAGCTTGGCTCTGAGCGTATTTCGATGATGACGATGCACGCGGCGAAGGGGCTTGAATTCCCGCTTGTTGTGATCGCCGGACTTGAGCAGGGATTGTTCCCGCTCGCGAAGGCAGAGACCGACATGTCCGAGCAAGAAGAAGAACGACGTTTGTTGTACGTCGGCATCACACGTGCGCGCGAACAGCTGATCTTGGCCTACGCTGAACGTCGATATCGCTTCGGCGAATTGGTCTTCTCGCGTCCGTCGATGTTCCTCGGTGAAATCGATAAGGACACGCTTGCGCCATCGGCCAGAAGTATGGCTGGTTCGTCGCCGTCGCAATCTCCGCAGCGAAGTGGTGGTGCTGGACAAGCCCCCTCGCAACAGCAACGTCCGAACCCATATGCGCAGGAGTCTGGTACATCGTCGTACTCGCAACTCCCAATGCCGAAGCGCTACACCAGTGCATCGCAACCAACGAAGCGTGGAGTGCAAGGGCCCGCACCAAACGGTCCAACAACACTCAAGGTTGGACAACGTGTTAAACATCCAATGTTTGGGACAGGTACCGTGAGCGCGGTAAGTGGCACAGGCCAATCGGAGAAGGCTACTGTGTTGTTCGATAACGGACAGCGCAAGCAGCTGATGGTAGCGTTCGCACGACTCGAACAACTGTAAACTGCGTCGACACATGCATGATGCTGTGACATCTATTGATGTCATGGATCTGCATGCTTTGTCAAAAGATGTAGTACGTGTATTTACTTAGGTAGAAGTTCCTATGTTTTCATCGAGACATGATGTCTCGATTGTATACCTCATTATCGAAGGTGATTGTATGAAGCACGTCGCTATGGTCTTCGCCGTTGTGGTCGCATGCGCGATCAGCACGCAGCAAGGGGTTGGACAAGTCGAGAGCAAGCAAGGCCTCATCAATGAGGAGCGTGGTTCGGTCTGGGCAACGCAGTCGCTCGCTGTTGAGCATGTACCGCTCAACACGGGTGCGAAGATTTCCGTGGTTGCAGATTATTCCATTCGCACATCTGCTGGTATGTGTGAAGTCTTTCTCGAGCGAGTGGTTGTTGATGATCGATCACGTGTTCAGGGTGCGATTCTGGGTGAGTCGTTCTACAGGCATATCTACACGGCAATTGCGCGACATCATGCGGGAACAGGACTGTATCCGTACGCCGCGGAATTGACAGTGGCGGTGCCGAGCAAGCCGACGCACGTGTTCAAGCGTGGCATGATGATGTCGTGGATTACTCCGAAGGGAAGTCGCACGCTTTCGATTGAGCCACATCCAACGTCGGCGCTGTGCGCTAGCTCGTATGCATTCCACGCTAACGATGCCGACGTGCACGCCACCAGCTTTGGCACGGTCTACAACATCAAGCACACGCCAGAACCATCTGTGTCGGAGGTACGCTAATGTGCATACCCACATGATGCGTAACGCGTACGTCTGCACGTGGGAGCGACACCAATACAGTCGTTCCCACGTGTTGGACGGAGTGAATCGTTAGCGTGCCACCGTGGAGCTCGGTGAGCCGCTGAGCAATCGTGAGGCCGAGTCCGACGCCCTGTTGCTCCTGAAGACTCCGTCGAAACTGACGGTAGGGTCCGACCGATGCACACTCTTCATCCGACATGCCAACACCGGAATCGGTGACGCGAATTGTGAGTGTATCATCGTCCCAATCCATGGCGACGTTGATTGGAGCACCCGGTAGACTGAATGCACACGCATTGTCGACCAATTCGCTGATGATGTTGGTGAGATACTGCGGCATGATGCGCACCGTAACACCGTGGCACGCCGCGTTGCATGTCATATCGCCCTCGCGGTCCCGCGCCTGAGCGCGCTCGCGAACTGCCTCGCGAAGAATCGTGCCCGCGCATGGCGTCGAGAATTGCCGCATCCGCTGGATGTGAAAGGGGCTTTCCGCAAACGCCTCGAGTTGGGCGAACAGCAGGAAGTTGTCCGTGATGCGAAGCAGCCTGCGCGCTGATCGAAGGATATCGGTTGACGACTCGCGGATCTCCTCCGAAGTCATATCGGGGGCATGTCCATGCAAAAACGCTGATTGTCCGATGATGTCCGTCAGCGGGGTGCGATATTCGTGCGGCAGGGCATAGAGCAGTGATGTCTGTGACCCTGCGCTCATGGTTCTGCTGGCTGTTGTGGTATGCTGTGATGGTGGCGCATCATCAATCCACGACAGTGCAAGCGAATCCGAAGGACTGCTCTCGTCAAGGACAAGGAACGGCGTGTCAACATCGAGCCCGTGCAAACAGAGACCATCACGGATTCTTCCGTGGTCGTCGGTCTGTGCATCAAGAACGACAGCGGCAACGCGCTGGTTCTTGACGATTGACTGCGCGGTGGAGAGGTCCGGGGCAAGCAGCACAGACACGTGGTGTTTGCTAAGAAACTCAGCAAGCCGAATGCGGCGATTCGGGTCGGACTCGACAACGAGCATTGCGCGTGAGGGTTGGTCCATTACAGTTGCTGGGTATGTGTTACAACAGTATTACACTTGCAAACTATCGGGTCAACGAGTCAATACTGGAACGACTTTCGCTGATTTGTTACATGGCTTTTCGGCGGACTTGTCACGATTCAGCCTCGCGTATCGGGCCGCAATTTGCGTGGTAATCGCGTGCTTGTTCGGTAGCGGTGGTGTGATGCAGGCACAACAGATTTCCCCGCTATTGCAGGCCAGAGAGGCTCCATTCGGTCAGGGAATTGAGTTCGGTGTCGACAAGATCACCAACACCTTTGTCTGGGTCGGTAACGCCGATATTGGCGTCCAAACCGAGGTCGGATTTCTTCGATTTGTTAACCAGTACCGATCCTCGGCATTTCGCACCAGTACGCTTGCGACGCGTGATGATCAGGCATGGCAGGGCTCCTGGTTACATCCTCTGGGGTCGGGCATCGATGCAGTTGTGCGTCAAGGGTGGATCGTTTCGCGTGATTCGCGGAGTATCGGACTCAACGAGCTTGAGCGATTGAACATTGCAGGGGGCTTGCGGTACACCCCACGCGAGGAGATCTCACTCGAGGTGTTGGCAGGGGTTGAGCGCTCGTCCCAGCTGGGCGTGACCGCCACGGGTCCGGTAGCCGGCCTTGTTGGTCGCATCACAGACCTCGATGTTGACCAGTGGGTGATCTCGGCTGATGGGATAGCAGACTGGCAGCGTCTGGATGCGCAGCGGCGTAACTCGGATATCGAATTCCGTTCGAGCATCGTCCGTGCGTTGTCGGAGGGCTCAACGCTCCGGTTGAGTGTGGAATCGGTGAATCTCGGACGTGAGTTCTTTACCACGCTGACCCAGCAATCCATCCTCGATGTCGAACAGCGATCGGAGCGTCGGCTCGGAGCCTCCGCAGATATCACCTATGCAGTCACCGATGTCTTGTCGGTCAATCTGCGTTCGTCGATCACCTCGGGCGCGGTCGACAGATCGTATGCATCGCCTGTGGCAGCGCTGCCGCTCAGCTTTGTGGAACGTCAGCTGCGCGAGCTGGTGGTTGATGTTGAGGGCTACATGACGGTTGCCACGAGTGTGTTTTCGATCACGGGTGGCGGATCGATCTATCAGCGAAGCGAGCTCAACGGCGTACAGAACATTCATGGTGCCAGCGATGCAGACGTGCAGTCGGTGCGCCTGCAAGAGTTACAGCGGGACAACCAGACGCTGCGGACGCGGCTGTATGGCACAGCATCGTGGCTGCTATCGCCGCGCGATACCGTCCGTGCAGATGTCACAGGGTGGCTGGTGCGCTACGATACACCAAGCGCTACCAACGACGACGACCGTGATGAGTTGGCTACGGTTGCAACACTGTCGTACGGCACGCGACTGAGCTCGGCGCTGAGAATGAACATCAGCATCTCCGGACAGTATCTGCACCTCGTGTTTCTGAAGGCATCGCGGAGCGCACTCAACAACGTGAACCGTGTGCTGCGCCTCTCGCCATCATTTGTGTACGAAACGCCCCGTGTGCGACTGCAGCCGCAGTTCGAGATTCTGGCGAACTACACCGTCTACGACTACGAAGGGAGCGCATCATCGGTGCGTTCGTTTTCGTTCCGACAGTTGTCGTACCGCGACTCGATTCGTGTCCACCTCTCACCGTCGGTGTTTGTTGAAGCCCCCTTACTGTTCCGCTACTTCGAACGCGCAACGTTGATCTGGTCGGACTTTGCCGAGCGTCCGGAAACGGGGAATCTTGAGTACCTGGCGAAAGTCCTTATTTTTTCGGCCCCTTCGAATGCATGGAGTGTTGGTGCTGGTGTGCGTATCTACACACTCGAGCAACAATCCCTGCTGCAGGGTGGGCTGAGCGGCTCGACGCGATCTGTTGGTCCCGAAATGGCCTTTCGATACACGGCGAGTGGAGGATCAACACTGACACTGTCGGGTTGGTACGAGTTTCAAACGATTAATGTCACTCAACGACGTGAGCTTCCGAATCTTCTGCTCCGAACGGTTGTTCGTCTGTAACGCATGAACAACATTCGTACATACGCTCTACGATTGCCGAGCGAACGGCAGAGTATTACCGCGATTGGCCCCTTCCTTGAGTCGATTCAAGAGCTTGTGCGCCTCGGGCCTGTGCGACTGCATGATTTGCATGTGGCGATCACCGAGGCTGTGAACAATGCCATCATTCATGCGCACGGCTGTCAGCCGGAATACATGGTTGATGTAAGTGTGCAAACAAGTGATCGGGATGTGGTTGTGGTAGTGCGTGATTACGGACAAGGCTTCGATCCCGATCGAGTGCCTGATCCGCGCCTACCAGAGAATTTATTGCGCGAGGGCGGTCGGGGAGTGTTCCTGATTCGTCATCTTGCTGATGCTGTGGAATTTCGTCCGGGTGATCCCGGAATGCATGTCATGATCACGTATACGCTTCCTTTATGATCGCTCTTCTCTGTGCCCTTGCGCTGTTCTCCAGCGGTGAACCACGTCCTTTTCCTGCAGATGTCGATGCACGGTTCACGCCAGCGCACGCGTTGCATCACATTGGTGTGTTAGCAGCCGACTCTATGAAGGGGCGCGACACGCCATCGCGTGAGCTTGAGATTTCAGCTGAGTACATCGCCGAGCGATTCCGTCAGTTCGGACTCGAGCCAATTGGCGGCTCGTACTTCCACCACTACAATCTCGAGCGACTCGACTTGCAGCTTCCATGCACCGTCACGCTCACGCGAAATGGCAGCACCCTGGATGCTGCGATCAAGACGGACTTCATGCCGTTCGAAGAAACGGGTGATGGTGCAATCGCGAATGCTCCCGTTGTATTTGCCGGATTCGGCATCACAGCACCAGAGTATTCCTACGACGACTATGCATCGATCAATGCGCAGGGCGCTGTTGTTCTTATCCTGCGTGGCGAACCAGAGAATGCCGACACATCGAAGTTTCGCGGCAAGCAATTCACATGGTACAGTTCGCTGCGTTCAAAGATTGAAAATGCCCGCAAGCATGGTGCGATCGGCATCATGGTGATCGATGCGCTGCGCACACCGCGCAAGCCATTTGTCACGGGCTTCCCTTGGGCCTCGGTCACAAAGAACGCTAAGCGCGATACGCGTCCATTGCAACTTCCGGACACAATACGGTCGGTGCCGTGCTTGCATGTCGGTGAGCGCGTCGCAACATTCCTGTTCGATTCTGTCGGCGCTATCAATGCGATGACGCAGCAACTCGACTCCACGATGCAGCCAATGTCGCGCGCGCTGACGGATGTGCGCATGTCATGCGTCGTACGCATTGCACGCGAGAAGGTGCCCGTGCGTAATGTTCACGCGCGCCTCCCTGGTGCGCGCGTCCCACACGAGTATGCAGTCATGGGTGCGCACTACGATCACATCGGCGTTGGGAAACTGAGCGAAAACACCGACACCGTGTACAACGGTGCAGACGATAATGCTTCTGGCACAACAGGTCTGCTGCTCGCGGCTGAAGCACTTGCAACATCGTCGCAGCGACCAGACAGAAGCGTGGTGTTTGTCGCTTTCTCCGGCGAGGAGAAGGGGCTGTATGGTTCCCGCGCGTATGTCGACGCATCGCCATTGCCGCTTGATTCCTGCGTTGCAATGGTCAACATGGATATGATTGGACGATGTGAGAACAACAAGCTCTCCATCGGCGGCAATGAGCGGTGTCCAGACATGGTTGCTATCAACGAGCAAGAGAACGCCGCGTTGGCACGTCCGATGACGTTGGCATACGATATCGAGCGCTACTTCTTCCGCAGCGATCAGGCCTCATTTGCGCGTCGTCGCATTCCTGTGATCTTTTTCTTCACAGGCGAACATGCCGACTACCATAAGCTGACGGATCACATCGAGAAGATCAACCTTGATGATCTCAGCAACATTGCTCGTTTGGCTACGCGTGTTACGTGGCGTGTTACACAGCAGCCACGCACGCGATATGTGCCGGGTGGATTCGAGCGTTAACGTGGCATCAATTGCTCGATGTACTTCGCGAGCATGTCGAACTCAAGGTTCACGGGATCTCCCACAGCAAGATTGCCCAGCGTTGTTACTGCGAGCGTGTGAGGGATGATTGCCACCTTCAACGACCTATCAGTCAGGTCGGCAACGGTGAGAGATACTCCGTTGATGCACACCGAGCCAACAGGTATCAACCACTTCCGGTATGTGGCTGGGAAGCCCACCCACATTTCCCAACGACCATCGTCGGTGATGATACGTTCAACAACGCCTGTTGCATCGACGTGACCCTGCACAAGGTGTCCACCGAGTCGATCTGCCATGCGTACGGCGCGCTCGAGGTTCACAGTTGATCCTTCGGAGAGCGTGCCGATTGTGGTCTTTGTAAGTGTTTCTGTGATGACGTCAACGCAGAACGTTGACGTATCGCGCTCGACAACGGTCAAGCACACACCTTGCACGGCAACGCTATGGTCGATCGCAAGATCATCCATGATGCGCTCAGCGCGGATGCGCAAACGAAGTTTGCCGTTGTGGGGCTCACTGGCAACCAATGTGCCTGTTTCTTCAACGAGTCCTGTGAACATGTTCAGTTTCCGCGAATGAACGCACGAATGCGGCTAATGTAAAAGTCATACCCAAACGTCTGCGGCACCCCTTCGTGTTCCGCACCCTCAACCTTTATGAGTGTCTTGGGCTGTCGTGCAACATCGTATATGCTCCGCGCATGAACATCGAAAGGAATAAACGTGTCGGCACTACCGTGGAACATCAGCAACGGACATGTTCGCTGTTGCGCCAAGCGTGCGTTGTTGTACTCACCCTTGAGGAGGTACGATCCTGGAATGTTGAGCAACGTACCGGTTTGCACGAGCGCTTCGCCTGAAGCAAAGATCGATTCGGTGATCACGCCACGCGCAGTATGGAGATTGGTTGCAGAGTAGAGTGCGGGGAAGCCACCCAGTGAGAAACCGTAGTGAAAAATCTGCGTGGTGTCGACATCACGGCGTGATCGCACATAGTTCAGCACCGCAGATGCATCTTCGATCATCGATGCCTCGGAGCTGGTTCCGGTGCTCATGCCGAAGCCGCGGTAATCATAGACCAACACATCGGCGCCGGTCTTGTACAGCAACTCGACACGATCCCAGTAATACTCGAGATGTCCGTAGTTGCCGTGATGGTACACGATCACGGGATGGGGCTCAACACGCAGCGAGTCAGGCTGTCGGACAAAGTATCCGTAGAGTGTTGCATCGCCAGAGGTAAGGGTGAATGCCTCGCGTTGTGCCGATGGAATCACAGAGTCGGCAAGCGTGTAGGAATCGAGTGGACGTGAGTTAAAGAGGAATCCGTCCATGGTGCACGACGTAAGGAATGCCGCGATGGAGAGGGTAACGAGGAGGTTTTTCATAGTTGGACTGCTCCTGCGAGAAAGACGCCAAACGAGCCATATCCCTGGATGCTTGAGATGCCCTCGAGAATTCCGCTCCGCGTCACATGGTTCGATGCTTGCCAGATGCACTCGAGTTGCAGCGACAGGTTGCGCGTGGCGGCAAAGCTGTATCCGATGAACGGACTCACGAACACGTCGCCCGGCGTCCACTGTGCTGTAAGGTGACTGCCCGCATAGATCAGATCGTTCTCGCGAACCGACCATGAGGCATTGGCAGAAACGGAAGGGTAGATGCGAGGCTTCGGTTGATCCGAGAGCTGGACGAAGCCGTAGGCGCGCACACTGCCCGTCACTTCTGGTGTCCACCCGTCGCCGCGAACGAGTCGTGCGCTCGCTCCCACATCAACACCAGTTACCGCAAACGCGGCCATCAGCAAATGAAGATTGCCGTGAAGTGTTACGTTATCCGACACGCCGTGCATATATCCAGCGGTCAGATACGGCGTAATCACGGTTGGTGCTTTGCCCGGCACAAGCGGTCCGCCCAGTGATGCCGTCACAGCTGATGCGTTCGCAGGAAGAACGCGCACTGGTTGCGTAGCGCCGCATCCGATGAGGATCCACGACAGAGCAATCGCAGAAAACGCAAACCAACATTTGGTTGAAAGCCGACATGCAATCATATTGAGTCCCATTGTCGTGATGCTGCACAAAGATACGTTCGCCTGTTTGCCCCTTTACCTATGACATCCTGGATTTCTTCGACACCTGAGACGGTTTTCCAAGATGTGTGCAGCGCAACATCGCTCTCGCAGCGCGTGGCAATGCTGCCCGAGGGACCAGTGATTGTTGTTGTGCCCACTGCGCGTCAGCGTGATGACATTCTGATGCAGTGGGCGCGACATAATGGTCGTGGCGAGCCGCCGATGATCATTACGATGGCGGGGTTGTATCGTGCACTCGCTCCAGCTGTGCTGACGAATGTCCCGCGAATTCTCTCGGATAGCTCCGTCGATGTGCTTCTTGAGCAAGCGATGGAGACATGCGACCTGCCTGTCGGCTCGATTCGTCTGCGTGCATCACGTATCGTTCGATGGGCGCAGGAACTTCGTTCACCAGCATGGCTGCGTGATGCTGCTGCACGTCACCCATCGCATCGAGCTGCACGGCAGTTAGCAACTGCCGCCAAGATTTGGAGTGCATACGAAGAGTTGCTCGGATCTCGAGCAGCAGACCGTGGAACGTTTAGTCGACGTATTGTCGATGCGTTGCAGCACCAGCCGCTGCAACATCTCACGATGGCAACCGGCGACACGCACTCACGGATCCTTGTGCTCGATACGCATGGAGTGACAAGCGTTGATGCGCAGCTGCTCTGCGCACTTACATCGAGTGGATGGGATATCGCGATTCAATTTGCACCTGAACTACCGGTATCTGATCTCGCACATGTGTCGCGTACGACCCGAGATCTTCAGTGGTTTGTATCGCAAGGATGGCATCTCGGAGCGCAGATTGCATCGTCACTCCCAGAGGGTGAGCGATGCATGGTTCCGTGCGCGAGTCGTGGCGATGAAGTACGTCGTGCTGTTGCCGTTTGCAAAGAAGCTGCGTCGAGCGGAGTGCCGCTTTCGGCTATTGCGCTGTGCGTACCTGGTGATCAGCAATACGCCGAGCGCTTGCGACAAGCCTGCGCAGAGGCGGGCGTACCGTTGCAGTCGATACACGAAGTATCGCTTGCGCAGACGCATGCAGCATCACTTTTGCATGCATGCTGTCGCGTTGTAACCGGTGGTTGGCTGCGTACAGATGTCGAGCGCGTGCTTCGCGAGCCAATGCTACGCGACATCATGCAGTACGGACCGTCGCTGCTGTTGATCGCACGCGAAGAACGCATCGTTGGTGGCAATGGCATACAAGAGTGGATCGACCGTATCGAGCAGCGACAAGCCGACATGCAGGCAATCGCTGAACGCGGTGATGACGACAGTGAGCATGCTTTACGAAACGCACAGCGCTATGGCTATGCGCTGCGTCCGCTGCGTGATCTGCGCACAATGCTCGATGTGCATGTTCACGGGGCGATGGATGCCGAGCGCTTTGCGTCGCTCGTGCTGACGAAGATTGCCGCTAGCATCAACCTTGAACAGCGTTCTGCTGAGCATGAACCGCAGTCGTTTAGCGCACTGCGCGATACCTGCTCTGCGTACATCGCCTTGCATCGCGATCATGAGCTGCCGAATTGCTCGTTCGCCACACATCTCTATCGCTGGTGGACGATCGTCCGCTCAACCATGGTGGCGCGCACTGGACGCTCCCTTGCGGGCGTGCGCATTGTTCGGCCTGCTGAGCTGCGGAGTGGGGCGTATCAGGTTGTTGTGGTAGTGGGATGCATCGAAGGTGAGTATCCACGCACATCCATACAGCAGCTGGATGAAGATGTCGTGCCTGATGTTCAAAAGCACCTCGCTTGGGAATCGATGGCAGACATTGCATTCGCAGCGCAGGCTGGTGGTTCGACCCTCTTCATGTATCCAACGATGCTCGAAGGTTCGCCCGTGCTCGCGTCGACAACGATTGATGCGTTAGACGGACACATGGCGTCTCGTTCTCGATGGGCGAGTGCTGATACATCCGTGAGTTGTATCGTGCATCCACGTGATCTGCGCGTCGACCCAGCAGATGTACCCGTGAGTGATCGATCACAGTTGGGTGATGTGCAGGCGGGGCTGAAGGGTGAAGCAGCGCGTACTCTCGCCGAAGAGCTCGCACGACCCATTGGTCCATCACGACTAGATGTTGCGACGCAGTGTCCGTACCGGTTCTTTGCACAGATCATCCTGCGTCTTGATGATCTCGATATTGATGATGCACGACTGTCGCCATTGGAGCGCGGTACGTTGCTCCACGATGTAGTACATCGTTGGTACCGGCGTCTGCGCAATGATGCGCCTGTCGAGATCACGCCAGCCGGACTTCGTGCGGCGTGTGTCAACTTGCTGGCAACCTCGTTTGATGAGCAGTGGTTGTTGCTCACACGTGTAGTTGACGAGGTGCTCGCAGAGCAGTCGCACATTCATGCATTTGCTCCTGTTGAGCGTCGTGCACTGGTTGGCGACGAATACACACCTGGTTTGCTCAAACGCTGGCTTGCACTTGAGCGTGAAGATCAGCGAGCGTCGGGGTTTATGCCTGTGTTGTTCGAGCACGAGATTGAGATTGCACTCGAGATAACAACGGAACATGGCATTGCTGCCGTGCCTGTGAAAACGCGTATTGACCGTATTGATCTCCGAGAAGATCGCGGAGTGTTCTCCGTATCGGTTGTTGATTATAAAAGCTCTCTTTCTGATGCGTTTTCAGCAACCAACGTCAAAAAAGGCTTAGCATCCCAGATGCCGCTGTATCTGGCGGCAGTCAAAGCATGGTTCGCCCAGCACGGGATAGATGTTCAGCCCGAAGCCGCCGTGTATCGTGCCTTTGGCACAGCACTGCCGTCGCCGGCGAACCTCGATCGTAGAGTTGTCCTTGCCGATGTTGGATCACCTATGGTCACGTTAACATCCTCGCGTGCGAAGAAGGTGACGGAGCCGCTTAACGACACGCTCGAACACATCTTGACGGAACTCTACCCTGGGATAGCGCAGATACAATCCGGATCGTATCCAGTTCGTCCACGTCCCAACGCATGCACGACATGTCGTGTTGCGCAGGTCTGTCGAAAGGATCACTGGGGAATGTTGGTCACCACCACTGAAGAGGAACAATCGCATGAAGAAACGCGCAACGAAGATCCGCACACTCTCGCCAACTGAGCTTCGCTGGACATGTCCGCATGCACACCTGCCGTTCACAACGTCGACGAAGCAGCTGAAGCCGTTGCAGCGGATCGTAGGACAAGAGCGTGCGATCGAAGCCATTGAGCTCGGTGCTCGTATTCGGAGTCAGGGCTATAACATCTGGGCTTCCGGTGTGGTTGGTACTGGCCGCATGACGACAATCCGTCAGATTCTTGACGAGCGCAAGAATGAGCGCGTTCAACTCCACGACTTTGCCTACGTGAATAACTTCCGCACACCAGATCAGCCAGTGCTGATTCGGTTTCAGGCGGGCGAGGGACGCGTGTTTGCCCGAATGATGGACGAGGCCATGACGGTGGTGCGACGTCGTATCCCGCAGCTCTTCGAAGATGAGCAGTTTCAGGCCGAGCGCAAGAGCATTATACAGCGCTTTCAACAGCGTGAGCAAAAGCTTATCGGAGAGTTCGACGCGAAGATCCGTCCCGCCGGCTTCGTCGTCGGCACGCTCCAGGAGGAGGATGGCACGGGTCGAACGGAAGTGTTCCCGATCGTCGATGGACAGCCGGTAGCCATGGATGATCTGGATGAAATGGTGCAAGCCAAGAAGATTACCGCTGATCAGGCGACGGCGTTGCATGTTTCGTACGAGCGCTATCGCGACGAACTCAACGAAATCGGACGCCGATCGATGCGTGTGATGGTTGACTTCCGAAAGGAACTCGCCAAGAATGATCAGGCAGCAGTTGGTATTCTGTTGAAGAGCATTTTCGAAGATCTCCGCACCAGCTTCCCACGCGACCGCGTGATGGAGTTTCTGCAAGGCCTCACGGCATTCATTCTCGACCACATCGAAGAGTTTGTCCGGGTGTATTCTGCAAAACACAATGGAGTTGCAGACGAAGCGACGGAGGAGCTCGGACGTCAGCTTGAGCGCATGTCTGTGGTAAATCTGATTCTCGACAACTATGCCACATCGACTGCGCCAATCGTCGTTGAGACGTCGCCGACATATCAGTCGCTCTTTGGCACAATTGAGCGGCGTGTCGATGCTCGTGGCTTCACCGTGAGCGATGTCTCCCACATTCGTGCCGGCTCGTTGCTTCGTGCAGATGGCGGGTACATCATTCTTAATGCAATGGATGTGTTAGCTGATGCCACGGTGTGGGTAGCACTGAAGAAGGTGATGCTCTACGGTCGACTCGACATTCAGCCGCTCGACACACAGTTCCAACTCAATACGATCAAGCCCGATTTCATTCGACTCGACGTGAAAGTGATCCTGCTTGGAGATCCCGCCGTGTATCTCGCGCTGTGGGCAGCCGATGAGGACTTCCACAAGATGTTCAAGGTGCATGCAGAGTTCGACGACGAAGCTCCACGTACGCGTGAGATGATTCGACACTACTGCGCGTTTATCTCGCAGATCGCAGCTGAAGAGTCGCTTCTTCACTGCGATCGTGGCGGTGCTGCGGCAATCATCGAGTGGGCCGTTGCCTTCACCGAGACGAGTACGAAGATTAGCCTCCAGTTCGCGTATGCTGCCGACTTACTTCGTGAAGCGTCGCACTTTGCTGCACTTAAGGGATCTCGCCTTGTGCGTGAAGAACATGTTCGCCATGCTATCGCGATGCGCCAGCGACGGAGTAGCCGTGCTGATGAGACCATTCGTGAAAGTATTAAGAAGGGCACACTGCTTATCGACACGAAGGGAAGTCGTGTCGGACAAATCAATGGACTCACGGTATACAGCAGTGGTATCGTGTCGTTTGGTAAGCCTGCGCGTATCACAGCGACTGTAAGTGCTGGCAATGCTGGCATCATCAACATTGAGCGCGAGGTTGCTATGAGTGGGTCGATCCACTCAAAGGGTGTCCTCATTCTCTCGGGTCTGCTTCGCACCCTGTTCTCACGCCGACAGCCAATGTCGTTTACGGCAAGCATCGCCTTCGAGCAGAACTACGGCGGTGTAGATGGCGACAGTGCCTCAGCGGCCGAAATGATTGCGCTTCTGAGCGCGATCTCAAACATCCCGATTCGTCAGGATCTCGGCATTACCGGAAGCATCAATCAGAAGGGCGATATCCAAGCGATTGGTGGAGTGAACGAAAAGATCACCGGCTTCTTCGAGATCTGTAAGGATAAGGGGCTTACCGGCTCGCAGGGTGTTGTGATACCGATTCAGAATGTCACCGATCTGATGCTGAATGATGAAATCGTCGATGCTGTGAAAGCAAAGAAGTTTCACATCTACGCCATTGAGCGTGTCGAAGAGGCGGTAGAACTCATGATGGGCGTGCCAGCAGGCAAGGTTCGCAGCGATGGACGCTTCCCCGATGGTACGGTGTTCGGCAAGGTGCAACACAACCTTGATGTATTGCACGAAGCTTCACCTATGAAGTGAGCGTCGGCGACTTAGTGACGGAAGTGGCGCGTACCAGTGAAGATCATTGCAAGCCCCTTTTCATTGGCGGCTGCAATCACTTCTTCGTCGCGTACGGAGCCTCCGGGCTGAATTACGCATGATGCGCCTGCCTCGGCAGCTTGCAGGAGTCCGTCGGCAAACGGGAAGAATGCGTCTGATGCAACGGCGCACCCAGCAAGGTCGATGCCAGCATCCTGTGCCTTGCGCACAGCAATGCGTGCGGAATCGATGCGCGACATCTGTCCAGCGCCGATGGCGAGGGAGCGATCCGCCGCTGCGTAGACGATCGCATTGCTCTTCACATGCTTTGCAATCTTCCATGCAAACAACATCGCAGCGTGTTGCTCGGCTGTTGGCTGCTTCGCCGTCACAACGCGAAGGTCGGCTTCGTTGAAGAGCGTTGTATCGCCATCCTGCACGAGGAAGCCGCCGGCTACTGATCGAACACTTGTGCGTGATGCCGCACGGAACGCATCGACGTCAACCGTCATCAGACGGCGATCCTTCTTCTTAGTGAGTTGTGCCAGAGCTTCGTCGGTGTACGAAGGGGCGATGAGTACTTCGGCGAAGAGCGCGTGAATCTCCGTGGCCATTGCAATGTCGACTTCGCGGTTCATCGCAATGATGCCACCGAACGGACTCACCGTGTCGGTTGCAAATGCCTTTGCGTATGCTTCAACAAGCGTAGCACCCGAGCCAACGCCGCACGGATTGTTGTGCTTGACGATCACAACGGTCGGCTCGTCGAACTCCATGCAGAGTCCCATCGCTGCATCGATGTCGAGAATGTTGTTGTACGAGAGTTCCTTCCCGTGAAGCTGCCGCATGATCGACGTAAACGATCCGTAGAGCATTGCCTTCTGGTGTGGATTCTCGCCATAGCGGAGCGATTGATCACGGCGCAACGGAATTGCAGTCTCGTTGAGGAAGCCGTGTGCCCCCTGATCAGCGAACCACTGTGTGATGCGCGCGTCGTACTGTGCTGTGTGCGCAAATGCTTCCATCGCCAACGTAGTGCGAAGTGCGATCGACGTTGTGCCCGTGGCGCGAAGCTCTGCGAGCACGTCCTCGTATCGTGATGGATTCACGATGATGGTTGTATGTGCGTGGTTCTTCGCTGATGCGCGCACCATGGCAGGACCGCCAATGTCAATCTGCTCGATGATTTCAGCTGGCGTCGCTCCCGCACGTGCAACGGTCTGCTCGAACGGGTAGAGGTTGACCACGACGATGTCGATCTTCTCGATGCCGTGCTCCTTCATCTGTGCGACGTGCTGCGGATTATCCATCACTGCCAGCAATCCGCCGTGGATCTTCGGATGCAGCGTCTTCACCCGTCCGTCCATGATTTCGGGGAAGCCGGTGAGGTCCGACACCTTCGTCACGGGAATTCCGGCCTCGGCGAGTGCCTTGGCTGTGCCCCCTGTGGAGATACAGCGGATACCCAGGGCATGTAGCTCGCGGGCAAATTCAACAACACCAGTTTTATCGGAGACAGAGAGGAGAGCGTTCATGACACAAAGATACCGCAACGATTTCGACCGATGAGTCGGTCATTGTATCTTTGTCTGTCTTAGTTCACTCACCATTGTTTTGGAGACCTCGTGGCAACGGCACTTGATAAGTCAGTGATCACCTGCGACATGGAAGGTATCGTAGAGACCTTCAGCGACGGGGCGCAAGTGATGTTTGGATACTCGCGCGAAGAGACGATTGGCAAGGTGCGCGTCAGCGACTTTTCACCTGGCGAAATCGTGCTTCAGAATCTCGGTGGCTGGCTTGCTACCGCAGTGAAGGAAGGCGAGTGGGTTGGTCAGACGAACTTCCGTCGCAAGAACGGTGAATTGTTCGGCGCACAGATTCGTATTACGCCGACGTTCAAGAACGGTGTGCATATCGGATTCTGCGGTGTTACCGAAGAGCTCGACAGCACAGTTGATGTTCCGATCAAGGGTTCAACAAAGTTTGTGAAGTGGCTCGTGGTCACGCGCGCTCCGTTCCTCACGGCTGCGCTCACACCATGCTTCATCGCACTTGCCTACGTGGCTGGTGTGCTTGATCACAGCGTGAACTGGCTGCATGCAGTGCTTGCATGTGTCGGCGTCGCGTTGCTTCACCTTGCGAGCAATGTGTACAACGACTACTTCGACTACAAGAGTGGCACAGATCAAGCCAACACGAAGTACTTCACGCAGTTCTCCGGCGGATCGCGTTCGATCTTCATGGGGTTGATCGATCTGAAAGGCACGTTGCGTGTAGCGAATACGCTTGCGTTCCTGGCCTTCTTGATTGGTCTCTATCTCACATATGCGGTTGGCACGGGCGTGCTTGCAATTGGTTTTGCAGGACTTGCCCTTGGGTATTTCTACACGGCACCCCCACTGCGCTTGGTCGCACGCCACGGACTTGGTGAGATCGTGATCGGACTTACCTTCGGTCCACTGATCACACTTGGTGTGTTCTACGTTGCTACGGCATCGACAGCGCCAGAGCTGTGGTCGTCGTTCGCAACGATGGCGTTCCTGGTTGGCATCCCAGCGGGCTTGCTGACATCCAACATCCTTCTGATCAATCAGATCCCTGATACAGAGGGTGATGCAGCGACGGGTAAGGCGCATTTGGTTGTCACGTTTGGCTACCGCTCAGCTGTGTGGTTCTACGCGCTCTTCATTGGTGGCGCGATTGGCGTGACAGCATACTTGGGTTCGGTCCTAAACAATCCGTATCTCTACGGTGTTGCTGGCGTTGCAACGCTCTTCGCAGCATGGATCGCGTCGTACATGCGCAAGCACCTCTACGCACGTACGCTTGTCAAGGGTAACGTGGCAACAATTCAGTTCCAGGTAGGCTTCTCGATCCTCTTCATCATCGCGCTCCTACTCGGATAACGCACGCACTTCGTCGATTACGTGGAAGCTCCCGCAGGCAACTGTGGGAGCTTCTGTCGTTTGAGCCCGACGGAAAGCCTCCGCAACACTTTTCGACGATGTTGTTGCCGTGTGTCCTGCGGCAACTGCGCGCGTAACGAGCTCGTCGACGGGCATGCTACGCGGGATATGGGGCGAGCAGCAATGGAGTGTGCGCGTGATTGGCAGGAGTTCGTGGAGCATCCCATCGACATCCTTATCCGACATCGCACCGAATACAACGTTGAATGAATGCTCGGCATACCCAGCAGAACGCAGTGTGCCGACCAGCGCGCGCAGTCCACCAGGGTTATGCGAGACGTCGTGAATCACAGGGGGGTGTTGTTGGACAAGCTCACACCGCGCGGCAAGCCCTGTGGTGGCGCGGACGCGACGAAGGCCTTGCTCGACGTGGTTGTCGTCAATGTGATACGTCGAGCGCAGCAGCGGGAGTGCGGTCAGGACCGTAGCGATGTTGCGTGTTTGGTGGAGACCTGCGAGGTCTGTGAGGAGATATCGCAGATCGTCGGTTGATGTAACAGCAACCGACATCGACAGGTCGGGAAGAATGCGATCGCATTGCACGTCGATCACATCGTCGGCGAAGATGATCGGTGCGCGCTCGCGTTCCGCCTTGCGTTCGAATACCGAACGTACATCAGTGCCGTGGTGGCCAACCACGACGGGCGTTTCTGGCTTGATGATGCCGGCTTTTTCACCAGCGATAGCAGGAAGTGTTGTGCCCAGGTACTCCATGTGGTCCATGTCGATCTGCGTAATGATCGACAGCAGGGGATGCACAACATTGGTAGCATCAAGGCGACCACCAAGTCCGGTCTCGAGGATGACGACGTCCACACGACGATCAGCGAAGTACTGCAGAGCCATTGCCGTGGTAACCTCGAAGAATGTTCCTCCGATATCGCGCGCCGTTTCCATGAGCGGTACGGCGTAGCGTGCAATGTCTTCATCGGTGATCGGCACTCCATCGATACGAATCCGTTCACGGAAGTGTCGTATGTGTGGCGACGTGTAGAGTCCTGTGCGATACCCAGCATGTGTGAGGATCGATGCTAGCATTGAGCACGTTGAGCCCTTGCCGTTGGTTCCTGCAACGTGAATGACAGGCAATCGTGCATGTGGGTCGCCAACCGATTCACACAGCGCGGTGATGCGTTCGAGACCGGGCTTGATGCCAGCATGGAACGTCATCGCAAACAGGTCGTCGAGAATGTTCTGAAGATTCATACGTGCAATCTACGAGGGGCAGAAACGACAACGGCCCGCCGAAGCGGGCCGTTGCAATCAGCTGCAAGATCTGCGAAGATTACTCAGCGATTGGCTCGCTGTCTTCGAGGTCTTCGATTGTTGTAGCTGCTGAGGCAGAGCCATCAGCGTTGTACTTGTCTGCGTTTGGAACTGGGTGGTTCGCGTTGTACGTCGCAACTTCTTCTGCTGAGCGACCGCGGAGGTATTCAACGACGGACAGAACGATCTTCTTCTGTTCCTTGTCGAACTCCACAACCTTGAGTGGAAGGTTGTCGCCGGCATTGAAGTAATCTGCGATGTTGCGAACTGGTGCGAACGAAAGCTGCGACACTGGAACGAAGCCGTCGACGCCTTGTGGCATTTCGACGATCACGCCCTTGTCGATCAGGCGAACGATCTTGCCTTCTGTCTCTGTGCCAACACCGAATTCACCTTCGAAGATGTCCCATGGGTTTTCGCTGATTTGCTTGTGACCCAACGAGATACGGCGGTGTTCGTTGTCAACTGCGAGTACGACGACATCGATTTCATCGCCCTTCTTCACGAATTCACCCGGATGACGGATCTTCTTCGTCCATGAGAGGTCAGAGATGTGCACGAGGCCATCAACGCCAGGCTCGAGTTCGATGAAGACGCCAAAGTTTGTGAGGTTGCGCACTGCACCCTTGTGTACCGATCCGATAGGATACTTGGCCATGAGGTCGTTCCATGGATCTGGCTCGAGCTGCTTCATGCCAAGTGCAAGCTTGCGCTCGCCCTTGTCGATGTTCAGCACAACTGCGTCGACCATCTGGCCGAGCGACACCACTTGTGATGGGTGCTTGACGTGCTGTGTCCACGACATTTCGCTGATGTGGATCAGACCTTCGACGCCCTTCTCGATTTCGATGAAGGCACCGTAATCTGTCAGCGATACGACCTTGCCGCGAACCTTTGTTCCTGGCTCGTACTTCTCGCCGATTTGATCCCATGGGTGCGATGTGAGCTGCTTCATGCCCAACGAAATCCGCTTGCGGTTTTCGTCGAAATCGAGCACAACCACCTTGACTTGCTGATCGAGTGTAACGATCTCGCTTGGGTGTGCAACGCGACCCCATGAGAGGTCTGTGATGTGCACGAGACCGTCGACGCCACCAAGGTCGACGAACACGCCGAAGTCGGAGATCGCCTTGACGGTACCTTCGAGAACGAGACCCTTCTCGAGCATCTCGAGAATCTTGCCGCGCTGCTCTTGGAGCTGCTCTTCGAGCAACACCTTGTGCGACACAACAACGTTTTCGCTTGGATGGTTAACCTTCACAACGCGCACGTCGATTGTGCGACCAACCCACGCATCGAAGTCACGCACTGGGCGAACGTCGATTTGTGAACCTGGAAGGAACGCTTCGATTCCAAGAAGGTCGACAACCATGCCGCCCTTGATGCGGCGAAGGATGCGAACCTGTGTGACTGTCTGTGTTTCTGCCAGCTTGAGAATTTCTTCCCATGTCTTCATGAAGTCAGCGCGACGGCGGCTGAGCATCAGACGGCCATCGCCGTCTTCGATCTTCTCAACGAACACGTCAACCACTTCGCCTGGGGCGAGCAGTTCTGCTCCAACGAATTCAGCGCGTGGTACAACGCCAAGCGACTTGAATCCGATATCGACGAGGATTTCATCCTTCGTAACCGAAATCACAGTGCCGTGCACCATGTCGTCAGCCTTAAGGGTAGAAACCTTTGTGTCGAACAACTGCAAGAATGCATCGTCGTTCATAGCTGAGCTATCGAGCTCGCCGCTCAGAAGAGCAGCGATTGCTGAACGCTTCGCTGTTAGTTCAGGCGCCACTGATGGTTGAGCCGAAGCAGCTGCGACGGTCTCCATCGTGACGTCCTTTGTTGCTTCGGGTGTCTGTTCCGACATACAAAAAACTCCTTGTCCCAGCGACAACGTGACCCTGTCGTTGCGCGTGAACCAGTTGGGATAGTTCAACAAAAGATCGGGTCAAATGAGAACGGCAAAGATAGGGAAAAACCCTGTCCAAGCAGCCTTCTGGGCCCTTGGGGGAGAGTCTGTAACTTTGGCATGAAATTTTGTGTTCTACACCGAACACCTTATCACCGGGATACCCTCATGGAATGGTTCGATGCATTTGAGGAGCTTATGACCTCCATCGACCGATATGTCGACGAACACGGGGCGCCGCCGCACGAAGTAGCGGTCTCGCCGCAGCTCTACGCGTGGTTGTCGGACATTCGACGGGAATCATCGCACCTGTCGGGGGAGGATCCGGGCGATTTGGCCGTAATTCCTACGGCCCACGGACCAGTTCGACTGGTCATCGATGAGGCGCTTTCGGCCTTCGAGATTGTGCCAAGCTAGGCCGCCAGAGAAAACGCAGTTCCTCCGTAACTTTCGTCCCTGAGCGCCCATAGCTCAGTTGGATAGAGCAGCAGCCTTCTAAGCTGCGGGTCGCAGGTTCGATTCCTGCTGGGCGCGCGTTGTTTTTCTGCATACTTCCGAGGTCGAACATGGGCTACATGAGTGGATTTGGTAACGACGTTGCCACCGAAGCCATTGCCGGAGCGCTTCCCGATGGACGGAATTCGCCCCAGCAGCCAGCGTTTGGACTGTACGTTGAGCAAATCAATGGAACAGCCTTCACAGCGCCCCGAAATGCCAACAAACGGTCGTGGATGTACCGCATTCGCCCTTCGGTGGTGCACCGTCCGTACGAGCGCATCGACAATGGCTTGATCCGCTCGACGCCGTTCAACGAAGTTGAAACCACGCCAAATCAGCTCCGGTGGAGCCCCCTTCCAATCCCAGATAAGCCAACGACGTTCATCGAGGGCATCGCAACTATGGCAGGCAGCGGGGATCTGACCACCCATACGGGTTCGGCAATCCACGTCTACGCGGCGAATACGTCGATGACGTCGACGTTCTTCTACAACGCTGATGGCGAAATGTTGATCGTTCCGCAGCTTGGCTCGCTTCGCATTCTCACGGAAATGGGCATCGTGGATGTCGATCCGCAGGAAATCTGTGTGATCCCCCGCGGTATCAAGTTCCGCGTGGAAGTGACTGGCCCAGTCCGTGGCTACATCTGCGAGAACTACGGAGCCCCGTTCCGTCTGCCGGATCTTGGTCCGATCGGCGCGAACGGACTTGCCTACCCGCGTGATTTTCTGATGCCGGAAGCGTGGTACGAAGAGCGTAACGAGATGGTTGATGTGATTGCCAAGTTCCAAGGAAATCTGTGGAAGGGCGTCTATAACCACTCGCCGCTCAACGTTGTTGCATGGCACGGGAATTATGCTCCGTACAAGTACGATCTCCGCAAGTTCCAGTGCATTAACACGGTGACGTTCGACCATCCAGATCCATCGATCTACACCGTACTCACGTCGCCGAGCGATACGCCGGGTACGGCTAACATCGACTTCGTGATCTTCCCTCCACGCTGGATGGTTGCTGAGAATACGTTCCGTCCACCATGGTTCCACCGTAACTTCATGAACGAGTACATGGGCCTGATCGAAGGCGTGTACGATGCGAAGGAGGGCGGGGGATTCGTGCCAGGGGGCTCATCACTCCACAACTGCATGAGCGGACACGGTCCAGACGCCGATACGTATGCGAAGGCAACCAAGGCTGAGCTCAAGCCGACAAAGATTGAGAACACCATGGCCTTCATGTTCGAAACACGATTCGTCTGCCGTCCAACGTCTTTCGCAATGGAATCGGGCGAATTACAACACGATTATTGGGAGTGCTGGCAAGGTCTCGTGCCCGAATTCAAAAAACCGTAGTATCTTTGCCACCCTACGAATGTGAATTTCACGGCCAAGTCCCGTGCGATTGTACTAGGCCCAACCCCGCCAGGTCCGGAAGGAAGCAACGGTCAGCATGTGTACAAGGCGCCACGGTCAACTTGGCCTTTTTTATTTCCCATGGTTCGTCGAATTCTCATTAATTCCTCGGGTTCCCAATTCCGGATTGCTATCACGGAAGACGGAAAGCTTGTCGAGCTGTTTACGGAAGCTCCCGACACAGAACACCACGTAGGGAACATCTACCTCGGACGCGTTACCAAGATCGTCCAGGGGATGAATGCTGCCTTCGTTGATATCGGACTGGAGCAGGACGGATTCCTGCACTTCAGCGATGTTGACTCGACGATGGAGGATGTTGCCACGGATGACGACGACGACGATCGTCCACGGTCGACGACCGTCGACACGGCCGACGTCGCTCTTCGGACATCGAAAACCGCAACGTCGAAGAAGCTCCCAACCTTTACAACAAAGCGAAGTGGCCAGATCACGATCAACCTGCAGTCGAAGCAGATGGTGGTTGTGCAAGTCACACGCGAAGCCTATCAGTCGAAGGGTGTTCGCATTACCACGAAGGTCGGCCTGACAGGTCGTAACGTGGTGCTGCTGCCGTTCGAAGAAAACATCGGTATCTCACGCAAGATCCAGTCTGTCCGCGAGCGTAAACGTTTGCGCGCCCTTGCGCGTGAGATTCTCCCCGAGGGCATGGGGTGCATCATCCGCACCGCTGCATCTGGTCTGCCATCTGACGATGTGCAACGCGACTTCTCGACGTTGCTCGAGGACTGGCGCGAGATGGAAACAGAGATTCGCAATGCGAAGGGGCCAATCCTGCTGAAGCAGGAGGAGAACGTCGCTTACAGCGTGCTGCGTGATCTCTTCAAGGATGATGTCGACCAAGTAGTGATCGACGATCGTAAGGTCTTCCGCGAACTCAAAGCCTATGTACAGCGAACTGCTCCACATCTCGATGGGAAGCTGGAGTTCTTCGCCGACACACGTCCGATGTTCGATGTCTTTGGCGTCGAGCGCGATGTGCATCTGACGCATTCGCGACGCGTGCCACTGCAAAGCGGCGGTTACCTGATTATCGACCATACCGAAGCGATGGTCGTGGTTGATGTTAACTCTGGTCGTGCTTCGAATCAGGGCTCGCAAGAAGCCAATGCCGTCAAGACGAATTTTGAAGCGATGCGCGAAGTGGCAAAGCAGCTACGTCTGCGTGACATTGGTGGAATGGTGTTGGTCGACTTCATCGATATGCAGCAGGAAGACAATCGTCGCAAGCTGTATGCAGAGATGAAGAAGGAGCTGTCGCGCGACCGGGCAAAGACGATTGTGTATCCCATCACGCAGCTCGGTATCATGCAGATCACGCGTCAGCGTATTCGCCAAAGCATGGCCGAACGCACCAGCGAAGAATGTCCGTTCTGTCTTGGTACAGGACGTGTGATTTCGGCAGCAAGCACGGTGTCGTCGATCGATCGATGGTTGCGCAACTATCGCGCTCGAACGTGGGGTATGCGTGTGACGATTGCAATGCATCCGTACATCATCCATTACATCGAACGCAACAAGGCGCAAACGCTGCGAAAGTGGCTCCGGTCGTACTTCATTTCCGTTACCTTGCGTGAGGACGAGCGCATCGAAGCTGGCGAGTTCCGCTGCTTCGCGGGCTCGGGCACAAAGGACATTACACGGCAGTATCAGTGACACACCAATCGCACCAACGAACGGTTACGATTCTCGGGTCGACGGGCTCCATCGGCAGTCAAGCACTCGATATCCTCTCGCGAACACCAGAGAATGTGCGTCTGCGGTGGATCACGTGTAATACGCGGTGGCAAGACTTGGTCCAGCAGGTGCGAACACATGCGCCGTATGGCGTAGCGCTTCGCGAGGAGGCCGCATGGCGTGCATTCCGCGAAGCATGCCCAGAGTTTACTGGTCCCGTGCTCTGTGGTGATGAAGGTATCTGTGAGGCTGCCGCCGATCCTGAGAATGATGTTGTGTTATCGGCAATGGTTGGCTTCAGCGGTGTTCTGCCAACGATGGCCGCGATCCGGGCTGGACACATTATCGGACTCGCGAACAAAGAATCACTCGTTAGCGCTGGTAGCGTGCTTGTGCCAGCGCTGGCGCCACATGGCGCAACGCTTGTCGCTGTCGACTCGGAGCACAGTGCAATTCTGCAGTGCGTCGTCGGTGAACGATCAAGCGATGTTGCACGACTTGTGATTACTGCCTCGGGTGGACCGTTCCGCACGTTTACAAAAGAAGCAATGCAGGATGTGACGCCAGCAATGGCGCTGCGTCACCCAAACTGGACGATGGGGGCGAAGATCACCATCGATTCCGCCACGTTGATGAACAAGGGATTCGAAGTCATCGAAGCCCGATGGCTCTTCGATATGACGGCGGATGAGATTGATGTTGTGGTGCATCCACAATCGATCATTCACTCGATGGTCGAGTTCGTCGACGGATCGGTGAAGGCCCAGCTGGGACTGCCCACAATGCTGCTGCCGATTCACTACGCACTCACGTATCCGCATCGTGCGCCCCTTGACATTCCGCGCATGGATTTAGCGCAGATCGGTCAACTCACGTTTGAAGCGCCTGATATGGAGCGGTTCCCGTGTTTACGTATGGCTTATGATGCAATGCGTGCTGGCGGAACAGCGGGGGCAGTTCTCAATGCCGCAAATGAAGTAGCTGTGGCAGCATTTCTTGAGGAGCGGATTCCGTTCCTTGACATCCCACGCACGATTGAGCATACGCTCGAACACATGGAACACGTCGATCATCCGTCATTGGACCAGATCGTAGCCATCGACGAGGAAGCTCGTCGCGTGGCACGTGCATTCACCCTACAAACACCAACTCGCTAAGCGATACCATGGAATTTTTACAGTCAGCACTGGCCTTTATCGTCGTCATTGGCGTGCTCGTGTTCGTGCACGAGCTCGGACATTTTCTCGCGGCGATTTGGACAGGTATGCGCGCCGATGTCTTCGCGCTGGGGATGGGGCCGCGCGTCGTTGGTTGGAATCGAATCACGGGGCTGACGTTTGGAAAGCTTTCGGACGATGTCGTCCTTGGTGAACACACCGACTATCGTCTGTGTGCTCTGCCGATTGGTGGGTATGTGAAGATTCTCGGCATGGTCGATGAATCTATGGACACCGACTTTGCTGGTCAGCCACCGCAGCCGTACGAGTTTCGCTCAAAGAAGAATTGGCAAAAGGCGCTCGTTCTGAGTGCTGGCGTGATCATGAATTTCCTCCTCGCCATCGTGGTGTTCACCACGTTCTTTCTCGTCGATGGTGAGATTACATGGAACACCACTCGCGTTGCGTATGTCGAACCGACATCGGTGATGGCGAATGTGGGCGTGCAATCGGGTGACCGCATTGTGGCGATCGACACGTCGTCGGTTGACACATGGCAAGAAGTTGAGCGCAATCTCACACTGTCGTCGGCAACTGGTCAGCGATTCATGATTGTTGAGCGCAATGGCGACCGCGTGACGTTGCCGTTTGCAGCAGGTGATGTTATGCGCGCGATGACGGAGAAGAAGGGGCTTGGCATATCTCCATCCGACGTGCGTGTGAGTATGGGCAATGTGATCACGCTTGGTCCTGCGGGATCTGCGGGTGTGCAGATGGGCGATGTGGTGCTTGCTGTAGACTCAACAC
>VFQT010000868.1_pt1 | contig 40533 bp, 31 predicted proteins | sample 3512381 | NCBI WGS metagenome assembly VFQT01 (sample SAMN10412376, study PRJNA504923) | tailings metagenome | isolation source: Relicate 2 Philex TSF3 active mining site | place: Philippines: Tuba, Benguet | collected 2017-08-29 | reverse complement strand
GCGGACGGAACGAAGCTGATGTTTGAAAATGATGCCGAAACTGCGGGTGGGCCGCGAGCAGTGTACAACATTCCAGGATTTATTCCTGCATCCGACGGTTTTCCTGACATGAGCGAGATGCTGGGCTATCCGCTGGTCGATTGTTCGAACAGCGAAGTCCGTTGTATCCAGATTGGATTGCACGCGGTCATGGCCGTGCCCCGGCGTGACATGGCGCTGGGGCAATCTTTCAATGCCGCAGGCGCAACGCTTAGTGTTGTTGGCTGCAGCGACGCAACCTGCTCGCGTGCGTTTATCACAACGCGGTGTGCGCGCTGGGAAATGATGGACAAGGATGGAATGTCTTTCCGCTGCCTACATGGAGATACCGGTGGCGCAGCTGACGCCGACGAGTTGAGTTTTGTTTATGATCATCACCGGGGCATCGTCCTGCTGCACGTCGAAGGCGACTGCCCACCGCCATTTGTGGCGCCGGAATGCTACGAAGGTGCGTTCGTTATCGAAAGCCAAAGCGGCCTGCTAGCCAGGTTAAGTTGAGCGCCGCGCAGGTGCATGCGAATCCACTCAAGTTGGGGCTCGCTTGCGCCACATGGCAGGTGGAGTCTTGGAGAGCAACAATGGCCGAGATCGTTATTCACCGACAGGGCGTTGCGGGGCGGATCACGTTGAACCGGCCGTCGGCACTGCATGCGCTAAACGAGGAAATGTGCCTCGCCATGGACGCCGCGCTGAAGACGTGGGCGGACGATCCGGAGATCGCGCTGGTGGTCGTGGACCATGCGAAGGAGACGCGGGGGTTCTGCGCCGGCGGGGACATCCGCATGCTGGCGGAGAGCGGCATGAGCGATGGCTCTGCGGCGCAGGCCTTCTTCCGGGCCGAGTATCGCCTCAACACGCGGATCAAGAACTATCCCAAGCCCTATGTCGCCTTCATGGATGGCGTCACCATGGGCGGGGGAGTCGGCATAAGCGTGCACGGCTCGCACCGGGTTGCGACCGAGCGGACGCTGTTTGCGATGCCCGAGACCGGGATCGGACTTTTTCCCGACGTGGGTGGGGGATGGTTCCTGCCACGGCTGGGGCCGCCACTGGGAATGTGGCTGGCGTTGACGGGCGAGCGGCTGAAGGGGGGCGACGTCTGCGCGGCTGGGATCGCGACGAACTATGTCGAGTCAGGCGTGGTCGAAGCGGTGAAGGACCAGGTGTGCGAGGGCGAACTCGCGCTGCTCGAGGCGATGGACTGGGATGCGTCCGCCGCGTTCGAGAAGCATCTCGATGCGATGCAGCGGACGTTCTGGAAGCCCAGCGTGGAGGATATCTTCGCGGCGCTGGAGGCGGAAGGCGATGAATGGTCGGCGAAGCAGCTGGCGACGTTGAAGACCAAGAGCCCGCGCACGCTGAAGATCGCACACCGGCAATTGTCGCTCGGGCTGCAGATGCAGACGTTCGAGGATAATATGCGGATGGAGTTCCGCATCGGCTGCCGGCAGGTGCACAGCCATGACTTCCAGGAGGGCGTGCGCGCGGTGATCGTCGACAAGGACAACGCGCCGAAGTGGAATCCTGCGGCGCTGAGCGGCGTCAGCGAGCGCGGCCTGGACGACGTGTTCGCGCCGCTCGGCGAAGGCGAGCTGACCTTTGACTGACTGCGCGGGAACCGGCTGGTTACGGCGCAGTGTAGGTTAGGCCCATGGCTTCGATGACGCCCTTGATGTGGGCGAGGGCTTCGGGCGTGGGGCCGGCATAGTCGCCCGTGCCGGGCTGGTTGCCCTGATAGCCGATCTCGGCCCAACCTTCGGGTGTTGTGTAGTAGGCGCCCAGCGTGAGCGTGCGGAAGCGGTTGAAGAACTCCGCCGGCTTTTCGAAGTCAGGCGTCGCTTTGGCTTTGAAGGCGATAGTGTCGAGGATTGCCGTCTGCGCAGCGGGATCGGCCTTGGCGAATACGGCCCCGCTGCGCGAACGCGCTTCCTGATCGAGCCAGGCGAGGCCGTTGACGATGAGGACGCGATCCTTGTGTTGGTCGGGATAGGGCGCGCTGATCCATTCATTGATGAAGGCGGGCGTGCCGAGTTTGGAGGGCGCAGGGTAATCGCCTTCAGCCGGCAGGATAAGATCGGCGAGCGCCGTGGCTGCAACCAGCTCGGCCTCTGTCATCGTGAGCGGCCAGGGAACGGAAGGATCGATGAGATCAGGGTCCGTGCCGTAGCCCTTGGCCTTGATGGCTTCCATCTCGGCCCAGGTGACGCCTTTCGCCTGGTCGCCGCAGGCGGCGAGCTGGCCCGCGGCCATTGCGCCCATCAGCCATTTAAGGGTGACGCGACGGTCGATCATGATGAGGGTCTTGGCTGTCATGACCGCCTCCTACAACTCGCCCCTGCGCAGGCGCGCGGCAATGTTGTCGGCCGAGCGCATGGCGAGGGCCATGATGGTGATGGTGGGGTTCTTGTGCGCCTTGGAGGCGAAGACGGAGCCATCGGTGAGATAGAGATTGTCGACATCCCATGTCCTGCCGAACTGGTTGGTGACCGAGTCCTTTGCGTCCGACCCCATGCGGCACGTGCCGACTTCGTGGATGATCTCACCGCCCTTCGAGATGGCCTTGGCGGGTTCGGCGGGCTCTGAAACCAGCGTGCCGCCGAGCCTGTCGATCAGCGCTTTCATCGAATTCTGGAAGTGCTTGACCTGCTTCAGCTCGTGATCCGACCAGGCGAAGTTGAATTTCAGCACGGGGATGCCGAACCTGTCCTTCGTGTTCGTGTCGATCGAGCAATAGGAGTTCGCGTTCGGGATCATCTCGCCGCGCTGGGTGAAGCCGATGCGCGAACCGTAGCGTCGCTTCACGTCAGCGCGCAGCGATGAGCCATAACCGTCGAGGCCGGCGCCGACGCCGAGGCCGGGATCGCCGAAACTGCCGCCGATCTCGACATGGTAGCCGCGCGGCGTATCGACCTCGCCGCTCGCGATGCGCTTGTAGTCCCAGAACGGGATGTAGGCGTGGAGGCCCATGGCGCCGTCTTCATTGTAGCGCGGGCGGCCTTCGAGCTGCGGAAAGTACGCGGCGACGCTTGAGCCCACAGTGTCCATCAGGTTGCGACCGACCTGCCCGCTGGAGTTGGCGAGGCCCTCCGAGCGGCCGTTGGGCGTCGTGTTGAGCAGGATGCGCGCAGTCTCGCCCGTGGACGCGGCGAGGATGACGACGCGGCCCTTCGCTTCCTTGTGGGCGCCGGTGGCCTTGTCGATGTAGCGGACGCCGGATGCCTTTCCACTGGCATCGAGCAGCACTTCATAAACCATGGCGCCGGTGGCGATGGTCAGCTTGCCGGTCTTCTGCGCCCACGGGATGAGCGATGTCGTGGTCTGGAAGGCGGCGCCGATGGAGCAGCCTCGGCCGCAGGCGGAGGCCCAGTAGCAGGGCGAGCGCTCGTCGATCTGCCGTGTCAGGATGGCGCGGCGGGCGGCGACGACGGGGATGCCCATCGCATCGCCGCCGGCCTTGAGGAAGGTCTCCCAGACGCGGAATTTTGGCGGCGGCTGGAGCACGCCCGGACCGGAGTTGGGATGGTTTTCGAGGCCGTCATTCGAGCCATAGACGCCAACAAGCTTTTCCGTCCTATCGTACCACGGCGCGATGTCGTCGTAGGTCACGGGCCAGTCGCCGCCGAGGCCGTCGCGGGTCTTAGGCTTGAAGTCGTAGGGTCCCATGCGGAAGGAATTGCGCGCCCAGTGATTGGTGCGGCCGCCGAGCATGCGCGAGCGCCACCACATGAACTCCGTGCCCTCGGCCTGGGTGTAGGGTTCACCCGGCATCTCCCAGCCGCCATCGACCGTGGCGTCGTAAAAGCCGAAATGCTTGTCCGGCGTGCCGACGCCGCGCAGGGGCGCATCCATCGCCATGTTGAGCATCGGCGCTTCGTTGGGATCATAGTGCCTGCCGGCCTCCAGCATCAGCACGCTGGCGCCGGCGCGGGTGAGCACCCAGGCGGCCATGGCGCCGCCGGCACCTGAGCCGACGACGACGGCGTCATGGGGATCTTCTGGCGTCATGGCTGTGGCCCCTCCCCGGCCTTTTTTTGGGAGACTAGCGCGGGCGGTGGGGATGTCGACTGTGGCGGGATCGCCGCATAGAGTGCGGACCATGACCCACACACGCACGCTGATCGCCTTTAACACCGCCACGGAAAGCGAGAACAAGATTCACGACGATGCCGTAGCGAGCCGGTTCGGGTTCACGGGCGGGCTGGTGCCGGGCGTCGACGTGTTCGCCTACCTGGCGCACATGCCGATGGCGGCCTGGGGCATGGACTGGCTTGGCGGGGGTCACATGCAGGCGCGGTTCAACCGGCCGGTCTATGATGGCGATCCCACGACCGTTGAAGCGGAGGCGGATGGCGGCGACAGGATGGTGATGCGCGTGTCGGCGCGGGGCGAGGCGTGTGCGGCGGGTTCAGCGCAGCGGAAGGGGGCGAAGGCGCCGTCGCAGCTTCTGGGCGTGGCGGAGTTGCCGCGGCCGGAGGCGCGGCCGAGGGCGTCGATGGACAGCCTGAAGGTTGGCGCGACGCTGGGGACGCTGCGCGGGGTCTACACGCGCAAGGCAGGGCTGGAGCACATCGCGGCGGTGCGGGACGACGCGAAGCTCTATGACGATGGGCGTGTGGCGAATGCGGCGTGGCTGCTGAGGCGAGCGAACTATGTGCTGGCCGACAATGTGCTGCTGGGTCCGTGGATTCATGTCGAGAGCACGATCGACATGCACGGCCTGCTGCGTGACGGCGAGCCGTTGGAGGTGCGTGCGGTCGTCGCCGACAATGTGGAGACCAAGGGCCACCTGATGGTGACGCTAGACGTGCAGATGCTCTCGGGTGCGCGGCCCGTTATGAGCTGCCGGCATCTGGCAATCTATGAGCCGAGGCAGGTGCGGGAGCGCAGCTAGAACGTTGCGTAGCCCTTGGCCGTGATGTAGCTGCGCAGTTCGGCGATGCGAGTTTCGGGGTTGGGGTGCGTGGACATCCACTCGCTTGGGCGCGAGGTGGAAGCAGCGCCCATCTTCTCCCACAGGCGCACGGACTGCTTCACATCATAGCCGGCGGTATGCATGTAATCGACGCCAAGCTTGTCGGCTTCGAGTTCATTGTTGCGGCTGAACGGGAGAAGGATGCCGACCGTGGCCCCGGCGCCCATGATGGCCATGGCGGCTTCCTGCTGGTTCTGGTCGAGCACGCCGCCGAGGGCTGCGCCGCCAAGGGCGACGCCAAGCTGCGTGGCCGACTGCTGGCCCGCGCGGAGGGCGGCGTGGCGGGCGACGACGTGACCGGCCTCATGCCCCATGACCGCGGCGATCTGGTCGTCATTGTCCACGAAGTCCATCAGGCCTTTGTAGAAGCCGACCTTGCCGCCGGGCAGCACGAAGGCGTTGAGCTCTTTCGAGTCGAACACCACGAATTCCCACTGTGCGTTCTGCACCGGGGCAATGCGGGAGATCTTCTGGCCGACGGCCTGGAGGCGGGTATTGGCGCGGGCGTCCTTCGAGATCGGCGTTTCCTTCTTGGTCTGCTCCCAGGCCTGGGCGGCCATGGGCACCAGGTCCGCATCGGAGGGCGCGAAGAATTCGGCGGCGCTTTCGCATCCGCTGGCGACGCTGCTGACGCCGAGCACCATCGTGCCGGCCCACAGGCGGCGCACCACGTCGCGCCGGTGCATGCTATCGAGGGCTACGACCTGCGGCTTCGCGACGTGATGGTTGTCACACATGGGTGGAGCTCCGCTTCCTCAAATATGCCTCGACAACATAGACCGGCTCGCGCGTCCGGCAAAAGCCTTGATGCGTACGTGAAATGCAGCTGATTCAGATGACGCCCTCGCGGCGCAGGGCCGAAATCGCTAGGGAATTGAGGTTCAGGACCTCGGCCAGAACCTCGTCGGTGTGCTGGCCAACGGTGTCGGGCGCGGCGCGGCGGATGCTGCCGGGCGTTTCTGACAGTTTTGGCATGACGTTGGGCATGGGGATGCGGCCGAGGCTGGCGTGCTGTTCCCAGTGGATGGCGTCGCGAGCGATGAATTGTGGATCGTGAACCATTCCGTCGGGGCGATAGATTGGGCCGGCGGGGACGCCGGCGTTGGCCATGATGGCGTCGACCTCGGCGACGGTGTGCTGGCGCGTCCAGTCGCTGATGAGCGCGTCGAGTTCGGCCTGGCGAGACCCACGCGCATGATGCGTCTTGAAGCGCGTGTCTTCGGCCCACTCCGGCTTGCCGATGGTTTCGGCGAAGCGGGCGAAGACCTTGTCCTGGTTGGCGCCGATAACGATCTCGCCGTCGCTGCACGGATAGGCGTTGGAGGGCGCGATGCCGGGGAGGATCGAGCCGGAGCGCATGCGCATGTGGCCGCTGGCGCCGTAATCGGGCAGCAGGGATTCCGTCACTTGGAGAACGGCTTCGTAGAGCGCGCTGTCGACCACCTGCCCTCTGCCGGTCTGCTTCACCTGGTGGAGCGCGGCGAGTGCGCCCATGCAGCCATAGGTGGCGGCGAGTGTGTCGCCGATTGAGAGGCCCATGCGGGCGGGCGGGCGATCGGGCTCGCCGACGAGATAGCGCCAGCCGCCCATCGCCTCGCCGACGAGGCCGAAGCCGGCGCGATCTGCGTAAGGGCCGGTCTGGCCGTAGCCACTCACGCGGACGATGATGAGCTTCGGATTGAGCGCGTGGAGCGCATCGGGCGCCATGCCCCACTTCTCAAGCGTGCCGGGGCGGAAATTCTCGATCAGGATGTCGGCCTGCGCGATGAGGTCGCGGGCGAGTTGCTGGCCGCGCTCGAGGCGCAGATTGAGGGCTAGCGAGCGCTTGTTCCGCGCGATGGTGCGCCACCAGGCGGGCTTTGCGCCTTGCCCCCACTGGCGCATTGGATCGCCTTCGCCGGGCTGTTCGATCTTGATGACGTCTGCGCCCATGTCGCCCATGAGCTGCCCGCAGAACGGGCCCGCGATGAGCGAGCCCATTTCGATGACGCGGAGATTGGCGAGCGGGCCGGTCATGCTTTTGCGTCGCTGGGCTTCTTACTTATGAGCTGCTTCAACTCGTCCGGGGAAAGATGCGCGATCGAGCCGGCGCCAATGGCCCGTTTCGCACAAGCCTCCAATGGGACCGTTGTCATAATCAAGCCGACTTCCGAGTCAGTCAGTTTCGTAAACCGAAAATCCAATGAACCATCCTCAAATTCGTGTTCGCGCCACGCTTTAACGCCCGCTCCTTGGGGTCGAGCACGAACCTCCGACACCAGCGCATTAAGGACGTGTATCTGAATGCGTCGATTGCGCTTCTCAGTCATTTCGGAAACCCGCCCGCCCTGCTCACGAGCCCGGGCAGTTTTCGGCCCATCTTTCCCGACAGCCACTGCGCCGTACCGATAAGGCCGTTGAGGCTGACCCCGGTTTCGATGCCCGAGCGGTGCAGCATGAACTGCACGTCCTCGCTGGCAACGTTGCCGGTCGCGTTGGGGGCGAAGGGGCAGCCGCCGATGCCGCCGATGGAGGCGTCGATCGTGGTCGCGCCGGATTCGACGCCGGCCCAGACATTGGCGATGGCGGTGTTGCGCGTGTCGTGGAAATGGAGACGGATGGGCAGGCCGGGCGCAGCGGCCTTTACCGCGGCCATCAGCGCCTTCACTTGATTAGGTACGCCGACGCCGATCGTGTCGGCGATCGCGATCTCGCGCGGGCCGGCGGCAGCGACCTTCCGCGCAAGCTCAGCGACGCGCGAGGGCGCGATCTCGCCATCGAAGGGGCAACCAAAGGCGACGGAGATGGTGGCCTGCACGGAGCGGCCGTGTTCCTTTGCGAGGCGGATGATCTCGATTGCATCGTCGGCGGTCTCGTCTGCCGTGCGGCCCTGATTGGCCTTGCCGAAACCGTCGCTGGCGGAGACGACCGCGCCGAGTTCATGCACCTGTGTTTCGAGCGCGCGCAGGGCGCCGCGCTTGTTGAGAACGAGGCCGATATAGGTGACGTCTTTGGGATCGCGCGTCGGCAGGGCGGCGCAGACCGCTTCCGCGTCTGCCATCTGCGGTACGCGGCCAGGGTGGACAAAGCTGGCGACCTCGATGCGTTTGACGCCACTGACGAGGGCGCGGGTGATTAGCTCGACCTTGTCGATCGTCGGAAAAACTCCGGGTTCGTTCTGGAGACCATCGCGGGCTGCGACTTCCACGAGTTCGATGTGCTGGGTCATGGCGGATAAGTCGTACTCGGAAGCGGGCTAGTCAATCGCGATAGGCTGAAGGCCGACCGTTGCGTCAGATCAAACAGCGACGTGCGGAATCGCTGGATTTCTGAGGATGATTGGAGCCCGGCATGGCTGAGCCGCCACTGAATCCGATGATCGCAGTGCTCGCAGGGGGACTATATGCCGCCTGCGTGTTTGGCGTCGCGTTCATGTCGGGCATGCTGCGCACAAGCCTGCTAGGAATGTTCGAAGAAATTGCGCCGGTCTGGGCCGTGCTGGTTGAGTTGCCGGTGATCCTGTTGGCTTCATGGCTCATTTGCGGATGGGTTATTCGTTCACGAAAAGTGCCATCGGCCAGAGGCGCGCGAACGCTTATGGGTGCGGTAGCCTTGACGCTTATCATTCTGGCCGAGGGAGTGCTGACGGGACTGGCCACGGGACGCGGGCTGGGCGGCGTTCTGGCGAGCTACCAACGGCTCGAAGTCTTGCTGGGCCTGGCTGGACAAATCGCATTCGCGGCGTTTCCGCATGTTCGAAAACGGAACCAAGGCGCTCAGCGCGTCATCACGCGACAGACGGCGTCCTTCCATGACGCGAGGCGCACGTTACGGTCGACCGTCGCCATCGCCGGGTCAAACTTGCGATCTAGCCGCCAAAGGCTGGCGGCCTCGCTGAGGGAACTGAACTCCCCTGCCCCGACCGCCGCGAGGATGGCGGCGCCAAGGACAGTGGTTTCGACATTCTTCGGCCGCACGACCTCGATTCCGAGAATGTCCGACATGAACTGCAGCAACCAGTCATTGCGGGACATGCCACCATCGACACGCAGCGTTTGCGGCGCAACGCCGTCTCTTGACATGGCTTCGAGGAGTTCAGCTGTCTGGAAGGCGGCGCTTTCGAGAGCGGCGCGTGCGATGTGGGCGATGGTGGTGCCCCGCTGCAGACCGAGGATGGCGCCGCGGGCGCCAGAATCCCAGTGCGGCGCGCCGAGGCCGGTGAACGCCGGTACGAGGTGAACACCGGCGGTGTCGCTGACCGCGGCGGCGAGTTCGCCGGCGTGGGCGCCATCGCGGATGATCTTCAGCTCGTCGCGCAGCCACTGGATCGTGGAGCCGGCGGAAAGGATCGAGCCTTCGAGCGCATAGGCTGTCCGCCCGGCAACGCGGTAGGCGATCGTGCTGAGCAGGCGCGAGTGCGATCGCTTGAGTTCGGCGCCTGTGTTGAGCACCAGGAACGCGCCCGTGCCGTAAGTCGACTTGACGTCGCCCGCGTTGAAGCCGGCCTGGCCGACGAGCGCGGCCTGCTGGTCGCCGGCGACGCCACGGATGGGGAGTTGCGGCCCGAAGATGTCGGAGACGCCGAAGTCGGCGGCGCTGTCCTTAACCTCGGGAAGCAGCGACAGGGGCACGTTGAACAGCGCGCAAAGATCGTCGTCCCAGCAGCCCTTGCGGATGTCGTAAAGGGCGGTGCGCGAGGCGTTGGTGGCGTCGGTGGCGTGGACGCGGCCGCCTGTGAGGCGCCAGATCAGGAAGGAGTCGATCGTGCCGGCGGCCAGTTCGCCGCGCCTGGCGCGTTCGCGGGCGCCAGGAACAGCATCGAGGATCCAGGCGATCTTGGAAGCGGAGAAGTAGGGATCGAGGACGAGACCGGTGCGTTCGGACACGAGTGGTTCGTGGCCTTCGGCGGCGAGCTGTTGCGTGCGCGGCGCCGTGCGCCTGTCCTGCCAGACAATCGCGTTGTGGATCGCCTCGCCTGTGTTGCGGTCCCAGACGATGACGGTTTCGCGCTGGTTGGTGACGCCGATGGCGGCGATCTTCGTGTCGCCGAGACGTTCCAGCGTCTGTTCGGCGGTGCGGCGCTGGGTGCGCCAGATGGCTTCGGGGTCGTGCTCGACCCAGCCGGACTGCGGGAAGATCTGGGGGAATTCCTCCTGGGCGGAGGCGATCACCTGTCCGTCGATGCCGATAGCCATCGTCCTGCTGGAGGTCGTCCCCTGGTCGAGGGCGAGGATGACGCCCTGGCCCGCGCTCATGCCGGCCTCCTGCGCTCGAACTGGATTGTGGGCACGGTCTTGTAGGTCGTTCGCGCGCGGATGGTGAAGCCAAACTTCTCCGCCAGCTTGATCGATGGCTTGTTGTCGGGGTCGATGAGCGCGACGAGGCAGGGCGCGTTGAAGGTTCTGCGCTCCCACGCGAGCACGGCAGCGAGCGCCTCACTGGCATAGCCGCGACCATGCACCTCAGGCGCGAGCGCCCAGCCGAGTTCCCGATCTTCACCGAACGGCGGATCGATATCGCGCTTGGCGTCCATGATGCCGATCTCGCCGACGAGCCGTCCGCTGACCTTCTCCTCGATCACCCAGAAGCCATGGCCAAGAAGCACCCAGGAGCCGGCATAGCGCTGCACCCGCTGCCAGGTCTCCTCTTCGGTGTAGGCGCGCCCGCCGATGAAGCGAGTCACGATGGGATCGTTCCACAGCGGCACGCAGGCCGGCAGATCGGCTGCCGTGTGCGCGCGCAGCCGCAGCCGCTCGGTCTCGACGATGGGCGCGCGATCAAGTCCGCTGGAAGTCATGCACGGGTCCGAGGTTGAGAACCTGGCCGATCTCGTCGAGCGCGGCGCGGCTCTCGTCGAGGAGAGACGGGTCGGCGAGATCGGCAGGGGCCAGGCGGTCACGGTAGCGGCGTTGGACAATGGCCTCCAGCGCCGAAATCCGCGCCTCATCGACAAGACCACGTCCGCCAAGCGCAGCGCGCTCCGCATCGGTGAGAACCACGCGCAGCCTGAGGCAGGCCGGGCCGCCGCCATTGCGCATGGACTGGCGCAGATCGATATAGTGCGCCTCCCGGATCGGGCCGTTGGTTGCAAGAACACGATCGACGAATGCCTTCGCACGCGGCGTCTCCTGAACCTCATGCGGCAGGATGAGCGCCATTGCTCCGGACGACAGCGTCAGGATCTGCGAGTTGAAGAGATACGACTTCACCGCATCGGCGAGGCTAAGCTCCGCCTCACTCGCCTCGAGGAGGACCGGGTCGAAGCCTCTTGCGGCGCAGGCGCGCTTAAGGCCGTCGATAGCGCTGTCGCGCTGCTCGAAGGCCTGGCCGTGGAACATCAGCACGGGTCCATTGGACACCGCGACGACGTCGTTGTGGAAGGCGCCTGCATCGATGGCGGTCTTCGACTGCTGGGTGAGCAATGCACCGCCGCCCGTCCAGAGCTGGTGCTGCGAGGCAACGATGTGGCTTGCTTCGAGCGCCTGACGGGCGCTGAAGCCACCCTGCCCGCCCTTTGCGAAGGCGGACTTGCCGTAGACAAACACTTCGAGACCGCGCTCGCCATGGCTGGGCGCGAGCCGGCAGTGGTTTGCTGCGCCTTCGTCGCCAAAGGTGTGGAACGGCACGGCATCGTGGACAGCGAAGCGGATTTCGTCGGCGAAGATCGCGCGCAGGACACGCGTTGTTGTTTCAACCTCCAACGCGCGGTGGAAGTGGGAGGAGAGATTTGCGGAGGTGAAGTGGACCTTGCCATCGCCTGTGTCCGCAGAGGGCGACACGGTGGCGGCGTTGGCGGTCCACATTGAGGAGGCTGACGAGACGTTGGCGAGCAGGAGGGGATTGGCGCGCGCCGAGGCGGCGATGACGTCTGAATCCTTGCCGCCAAAGCCCATCTTGCGCAGGCTGGGCACGTGTGGGCGCTCCTGCGGCGGCAGAACACCCTGCACGAAGCCCATGCCGAGCAGCGCGCGCATCTTCGAGAGGCCCTGCAGCGCAGCTTCACGTGGGTTCGAAACCTTGCCCTCATTACCGGCCGAAGCGAGGTTGCCGTGTGCAAGGCCGCCATAGTTGTGCGTGGGCCCGACGAGACCGTCGAAATTGACCTCGACCGCGCTCATGACTTCAGCCCCACAATCGCTTCATCGTCCTTGACGGCGCCGGGGGCGATGAGACTCGCCATCGGCCAGGCGCTGTAGTCGGCAGCGTAGTAGCCGGCGGGACGGTGGTTGCCGGACTGGCCGACGCCGCCGAATGGTGCGGCTCCCGACGCGCCTGTGGTCTGGCGGTTCCAGTTGAGTACGCCAGCGCGGACCTCCGATTCAAAACGCTCAAAGAGTTCAGCGCTATCGGAGATGAGGCCGGCCGCAAGGCCGAAGCGCGTGTTGTTGGCTTCGTCGAGTGCGGCTTCGAAGTCGGCGACACGGATGACCTGCAGCAGCGGACCGAAGGTTTCCTCGTCGCGGCGGTCGGAAACGGCTGTGACATCGATGAGGCCAGGCGAGAGATAGGCGGGGCCGATGGCGAGCTGCCGGGCTTCGCGGATTGCGATGCCGCCCTCGCGCACCCATTGGGCTTGCGTGGCGAGGACCTGGCTTGCGGCATGCGCGGATATGAGCGGACCGATGAAGGGCTGGGGCTGAGCGTCTGGCTTGTCGATCACGATGCGATCGATGAGCGCGGCCAGCGCGTCGAGAATGGCGTTGCCTGCCTCGCCCGCCTTCACGATGAGTCGCCGCGCGCAGGTGCAGCGCTGGCCGGAGGTGATGTAGGCGGATTTGACGATCAGCTTTGCGGCAGAGGCAAGGTCGGCGGCGTCCCATACGACGAGCGGATTGTTGCCGCCAAGTTCGAGGGCGACGATCTTCTCCAGCTTGCCGCCCAGCGCGCGATGGATCGCCCTCCCCGCCGGCACGCCGCCGGTAAACAGGATGCCGTCGACGCCGTCGTGCGCCACGAGCTGTTCGGCTGGCGCACGGGCGCCCTGCAGCAGATTGATGACGCCGGACGGAAGACCGGCCTCCTCCCACAGGCGGAGTGTGAACTCCGCGACTTCGGGCGTCTGTTCGGACGGCTTGAAGATGGTCGTGTTGCCCGCGATCAGCGCCGGCATGATGTGGCCGTTGGGCAGGTGACCCGGGAAATTGAACGGGCCGAGCACCGCCACCACACCGTGCGGATGATGGCTGATACGCGCGGTGAAAGCCCCGGACGGCGCTTCCCTGGTCGGGGTGCGTTCCTCGTAGGCTTTGACCGACAGCTCGGCCTTGCCGACCATGGCGGCGGCCTCGGTGGCCGCATCCCACAGCGGCTTGCCGGTTGCGCGCGAAATGACGGCCGCCATGTCGGCCTTGCGAGCATCGACCAGCTTTGCGAAAGCCCGGACAAGGCCGATGCGCTCGGCCACGGGGCGGCGGCGCCACACGGGAAGCGCAGCCCTCGCCGCGGCGACGGCCGCATCTACATCGTCCGCACTCGCCGCGTTCCCGCGCCAGACTTCCGCGCCATCCGCCGGCGATGTTGACGCGAAGGGCTCGCCTCCGCCCATGCGCCACGCGCCGCCGATGAAACACTCACCAGAGTACATGGGCGCGCTCATGGGCGGGAGCCTTTCAGCCGATAGACAAGAACGTCGTCCTGCGCGCCAGCACCGATGCGGCTCAGGATCGCGGCGGGATCGTCTTCTCCAGCAAACTGTGTGACGGAAAACTGGTCGAGGCTGGGGTTTGCGATCAGGCCGGCCGGTGGACGGGGCCCCGCGGCGAACTCAGACCCTGTCATCCGCCGCGCCTCGCGCACGGTGTCGAGATGGTCGATGAAGGCTTCGACCGTCGGGCCGGCGTCGAAGATATCGACCACGTCGTTGTAGCGGAAACCCTGAGCTTTCAGCATTGCGAGCGCGGGCTCGGCGTCGGGATGCGGCCGGGCGATCACGCGGCGAGCCGCGTCGGGCAGCAGCGACACGTAGATGGGATAGCGCGGCATTAAATCGGCGATGAAGCGATGATCGCGCGCGCTTAGTGAATCCGCCTTGCGGTATTCCATGTGGAAAAACTTGGAGCCAACAGCGTCCCAGAAGGGCGAGTTGCCGTCCGCATCGGTGAAGCCGCGGATCTCGGCCATTGCCTTGGGCCCGAAGCGAACCGGATCGGCGGCGATCAACATCAGCCGTGCGAAGGAGAGCAGCCGTCCGCGGCCGCCGCCGCGCGCCTTGCGTTCGATGAAAAGCGTGCCGAGTTCAGTGTCGCCGTGGTAATCGTTGACAAGAAATAGAAGGTCCAGCTCGACCTTCACGCCAAGCTCCGGCGAGACCTTCGCGTCGCGGGAAATGCGATAGGAGTAAAACGGTCGCTCGACGCCGAGATTGGTGAAGACGCTGGCTGTGCCCAGTAGCTCGCCGTCTTCCTCCATCACGAGAAAATAGCACTCGTTCTGCGGCGCGACTGACGGGCGCGCAAATGCATTCAGCGAACGCTCGATCCGTGCGGCCATGGCGTCGCGCGAGGACGGCATGGTCAGCATGCCAAGATCGACTCGCGCGATCATTGCCGCGAGCCTGTCGAGGTCATTGCGTGTAGCCGGCCGGACGATCGCTGTGCTCATGCGGGTGGCTTTAGCTCCCAGCGGCGAACTGCGCCAGAGTCTCCTGGCCGAAGGCCTCGACGGCGGCCCGAAGATCAGCTGGGCTGAGGCCACGACCGGTGGCGCGCACGTAAAAGCGGTCATCCACAAGGCGGCCATAGCTTCCGGATTGAGAAGCCTCGTTCCAATCCTCGACAATAATCGCATCCCCGACCCGTCGGCGGCGTGAATAACCATCGGCGGTTTCGCGATCATACTCAGAGGTCGATACCCCGCCGAAGCCAATGACCTGCGCGATGGAAGGCGAATAGACGATCTGCAGGGAAAGGCTGGCGGCGCCGCGGCGATACTCGGCTTCGAGCCTTATCGTGCGCTCGCCCGGCTGGCCCGAGCGCTCGACACCGACGGCGACGCGATCGAGGCCGGCGAGCTGGCCGGGCGCGGCGCCGCGAAGATCGCCATTGGTCACCTGCCCCGCGGCGCCTGGCGCTAGCCGACCGGCCGAGCCGGGCAGCGCCGCGTCAGGCCCTCGTAACGCAGGCGCATCGGACCGCTCCAGGAAAGGCAGGCGCGGGAACTGGGGAAAGGGGTTGCCGGTGGGGCCCGCGACAAACATCGCGGCGAGGCCAACGACAATGGCGACTAGCATCGCAGCAAAGATCGCGACGATCGAATAGTTCACGGCCGACCCCGCCGGCGGATGCATCAGCAGCGGCACGCCGAGGAAGAGAAGGTAGAGACTGTAACTCGCGCCAAGCAGTGCAAAGACCTGCAGCGCAGGCCAGGCGGCGAGAAAACCTGCAACCATGGCTGCGGTGATCGAATAGGCCGAGAGTTTGAAGGCCTGGCGATAGTTGCGTTGCGCTCCGAAGCGCGGGGCAAGCCAGTTGATGATGTAGGCGAACACGTAGACTGCGCCTATCGACAAGATGAAGAAGACCGCCGCCGAGAGCAGCACGCCCAGGATCGGCGCGCGGTGCCAGTCACCGCCGGCATACACACCCACGACGGACAGGGCGACGATAATCGCCACCGTCGGAATGGCGGCCAAGGGCGCCACATAGCGCAGGGTCAGGCGGCGCAGTTCGGCTTCTTCCCGATCGATCAGCTCCCACTCTCGCGCCGGCGCCAGCAGCAGATTTCTGACCCGGGCAATCAGCGCAAGCATGGGGCGTCCGTGTCGATCATAGAGCCAGAGTAGCGGGACCCGCTTTTGTTTCAAATGCTTGCGGTTAGGCGGATTTTTGCGACAAGCGACAATCCGGCCCACTGGCGAGTCGCCGAGGACCTGTATAGACAGCCGGAAACTGGCGAGTTTCGCCTTAGGACGGATCGTCTGAATGGAAGCGGCCGCGACTGACGACCTACCCCAAAGCCGCGAAGCGACGGCCGAAGAGAAGCGGCTGACATTCGGCGCGCTTATGATCGTGTTCCTGCTGAGCGCGCTGGACCAGACCATCGTTTCCACAGCGATGCCCACCATTATCCAGCAGCTCAATGGTCTTGAGCTCTATGCATGGGTAACGACCAGCTACCTTCTCACTTCGACCGTGATGGTGCCGATCTGGGGCAAGCTGGGCGACCTCTACGGACGCAAGCTGATCCTGCTTATCGGCATCGCCATCTTCATCCTCGGCTCGGCTCTGTGCGGACTGGCGGGTGAGTTCGGGGATCTGCCGCTGCTCGGCGACGGGATGATGCAGCTGATCATCTTCCGCGGCATCCAGGGCATTGGCGGGGGCGCGCTGTTCACGACGGCGTTCGCCACCATCGGCGACCTGTTCTCGCCACGCGAGCGTGGCAAATATGCCGGACTGTTCGGCGCGGTGTTTGGCCTATCCAGCGTGGTTGGGCCGATCGTCGGGGGCTATTTTACGGACCATGGCACGGTTACCCTGGCAGGTCTCGATATCGCCGGCTGGCGCTGGTGCTTCTACATAAATCTGCCGATGTCGCTGATCGCGCTCGCAATGATCTGGTACAAGATGCCAAATCTCGGCCACACGGGCGGCGGCAGGATCGACTGGTTCGGCGGGCTGTTCGTGGTGATCGCCATAGGCGCGCTGATGCTGGCGCTGACGATGGGCAATGAGAAGGGATGGCTGCATCCGGACGTCGTCGGACTGTTTTCGCTCTCGCTGGTAACCGGTCTCGTTTTCATCCGGATTGAAAGCAAGGCGGCGGAGCCGATCGTGCCGCTCGGCCTGTTCAGCATCCGCGCGTTCTCGACGTCGACCATCGCCTCCTTCGTGATCGCCATGGCGTTCATGGGGACCGTCATCTACATGCCGCTCTACCTGCAGCTCGGTCTGGGCTTCCAGGCAACGAATAGCGGGCTCCTGCTGCTGCCGCTGATGGCGGGGCTGATCATCGCAGCCACGCTGTCGGGCCGCTACGTGACGAAGACCGGTCGCTACAAGGAGCTGATGATCGGCGGTGCTGTTCTGCAATTCGTCGGCATCCTGCTGATGTCTCAGCTAGGGGCCGATGCCCAGCAGTGGGACGTGATCTGGAGGCTGTTCGTTCTCGGAGTCGGGTTAGGACCATCGCAGAGCCTTTTCAACATCGTCTCGCAGAGCGCCGCGCCCGAAAGGCAGATAGGGGTTGCAACGTCGACAATGATGTTCCTGCGACAGTGCGGCGGCATGATCGGCGTCTCGATCTTCGGCGCCCTGTTGCTGGCGCACATCTCTGGATCGATCGGGGAAGTTATGCCGGGCGTCACCGTAGACCTTGGCGAGATGCAGCGCATGGCAATGATGGCTGCCGAGAGCGGCACACAGCTGCCAGCCGCGATGCAGAACTTCGTGGCCCACGCAATCTCGGATGCAATGAGCCACATCTTCCTGTCGAGCCTCGTGATCGTCGCCGTCGCCTTCATTGCGATCCTGTTCATTCCGACGATCACGCTGCGGGGGCGCGGTCCGGGAGCGGTTGAAGCGGCCGCCGAGCTTTCGCCTGCCGTGGCGCCGACCGGGGCGCGCGGCGCCGAAGCCGTTGGTCGCGGAAACACCGGCTAGCGAATGACGCGGTAGAGGCTGAGTGGCGACGCGCCGATATCGATCGGCGCCAACCAGTCAGGATGTTCGCCGCGCGCCAGCATGGCCGAGAGCGTTCCCTCGGGGCGGACCCCACCGGCGCCATGTCGGGCGTAGAAGCCTGTCTCAGGAGCCGCGGCGCACACCAGCACATAATCGGCTGCCGAAACAGCGACGATTTTGCGAGCCGCATCCGGATCTGACCGCAAGGCGTTGATCGCTGTCATCGTGCCTGTGACATCGCGATGGTAGGGGCCCGACAGGACGCTGTGCTTGGTCCAGACCAGCACGCCCGCGCCAAGTGCGAACTGATTCAGCACGACGCCCGTTGGCGCCGCCCTCAGGGCACGGAAGGCCTCGGGCGTGGTGCAGGCCTTCGATCCGGCGACCCGCACCTCGTAGTTCTTGAGAACGACCCGGTCCGTGAGCCGCGATTGCAGCGCTTCGCCCGCACTCGCCCAGGCCGCGGCTGCCGAACTGGCAGCTATGCCAACGAAAGCCAGCGCGCGCAGGGCGGAGGCCTGGATGCGGTATTGTCGCCGGGCTGCCGCAACAGCCCATGCTCCGAACGGAATGGCGAAGGCGGACGCAAAGACGCTTCCACGTATCTGCCAGGCGAGCATCAGGCAACCCGCTACCAAGAAACCCAATGCGATCCAGCCTGCCGGCGCCCTCGCGTGCGCGCGCAGGTAGAGCGTCGCCGCAACAAGCCCCGCGCAGGCGGCCCCTGCAACCGAGAGCAGCATAGCCGGATCGTCCGAGAGTAGCGCGCCGAGCGAGCGCGTCTCGGAGATCTGGGCCATCCAGAGTGCGTTCATGTCCTCGCCGAGCGCGGCATAACCGCCGCCGAGGCATAGCGGAAAGAGACCTGCGAGCAGGAGCCCGCCTGCGCCGCCGAGGGCAGACGCGGCGCTGACACGACGCCCGAAACTGCTCAATACAGGCGGGGGCGCGCGCGCGAGCATGACCGCAATCGCGCCGGCGACTAGACCGAAACCAAGGAACGGTGCGCCCATGGCATCACAGACCTGCGCACCCCAGGCGGAGGGCGGAACAAGCGCGGCGAAGGCGATCAGGGACCCGGCTCCGAGACCTGCACCGATGTACGCCAGGCCCGCGGCGTAGCGCTGCGGCTGGAACAGCCAGAGCAGGCCAGCGATTACTAGTCCCACCGCCACGAGCGGCATGCCTTCGGCGGCTGTAGCAATCACGAGCGCCATGGCCGCGCCGATCCAGAGCCCACTCCGCGGACGCTCGCCAAGGTGCATCAGCCCCAACGCAACAGCCAGGACCAGCACAAGGATGACGTTGTGATGGTCGAACGAACCCGGCGCGAACTTCTCCGTCGCGGGAAAAGCCAGCGCGGCGACGATGGCTGCCGTCCAATGGGCTTCGCGCCTGAGATTGTCGGCTGCGCCAAGCTCGCCGCCGATGCGGACGGCCAAGTACATGAAGGCGCCGAGCAAACCCAGCGGCCAGACAAAGGCCATCGCGATCTCTGCGTTGGATTGGCCGGCCACTATCGCGAGCACAGCAATGGGCGCGGCGAGCAGCGCATCGATCCACTGCGCCCAGTGCATGGGCGTGCCCTCAGGCGGATTCAGGCGGTGCTGGATGTTGTCGAACCAGCCCTGCCCAGCGAGCATGTCGCGGACGCGCACGAGACGCATCGCATTGTCCGGCTCCGAAAAGTCCTGGTTGATCGCGGCCAGGCCAGCTCCGGCAATCAGGATAAGCGCCGCGAGCGCCCAACCACAAAGCCAGGCGATCCTGCCATCGTTTTCGCGCTCGAAAGTCATTCCGCCAGCCGGTGGTCCAAAACGCGCAGAAGCTAGCAAGACGGGCTTAAGTATTTGCAAAATTGCGATTTGCGGGTCGGTCGACCGCCCCGCCGCACTCCCGTCACGTTTGCCGCAATCAAGCAGAACGGCCGCCTTACGGCCGTCGCCTGCGGTCTTCACAACTCCACACAAGCGGGGACACGAACCCGCGAGTCGGCCGCCAACGCCATACCGATCCCCGGAACGGCGCGCGGCCTGGAGGGACACATGAGCATCCGTAACGTCGCGCGTTTCAGCATCCTGTCGGCCATCGCGCTGGCTGGAGCGGGCGCCGCCAGCGCCGACGTTTTCCTGAAGACGGCATCGCTGCAGGGCGACGCCGCACAGCGCGGCTTTGAAGGCCAGGTGAAGCTTAACGGCGCGACCATGGGCGTATCAAGCTGGACAGCGCCCGACCCGAGCGGCCTTGGCGACACCGTGCGCACAACGAACGTGACGCCGATCTTCATCTCCAAGACGCCTGATCGTGCTTCGCCAAAGCTGACATCGTATGCAGTCGAAGGCATGCCGCTTGGCCGAGTCGAGATCACGTTCACCGATGAGGTGACCCAGGCCGTCACCTCGCGCTGGATCCTCGATGGCGCCGAGGTTCGCAGCATCAATATCAGCCCCGACCCGATGAACGGGTACAAGCCGACCGAGAGCGTGGAGATCGCCTACGCGTCTATGACTTATCAATACTTCGACCCCAAGATCGGAAGCGGTCGCCCTGCCGAAGAAGTCAAGTTCGATGTCCCGGAAGAACAGCTGTTTCCCTACGACGCGGGCTGCCACTAACCGTCTGTAAAGCATGAAAGGCTGGCGCGTTCCGAACCGCGCCAGCCGATTCACTAGGGTTCCTTCACGGGGGCCTAACCTATCTTTGCTAGGACTTCCTGCATTGCGGGAGGGTTCTGTCCGATGGCCAAGGCTGCTTTTCACAAAAGCCAGAAGGTGTTCGTGAAACCGGTCGGTACATGGGCTGTGGTCGAGCAGGTGCTGCCGCAATGGGTGAAGGGTCTCGAGGAACCGCTCAAGGTCCACTACGACGTCGGCCTCGGGCGTGAATTCTCGGCGAGTGAGCTCGTGGCCGACAAATCGGGCGCACCGCTAGATGATATCGCCGATCTCGACAACTGGCGGATCAATCGGGCACGCAACCGCTGGAAGGACACCGAGGACACGACCGCGCATCCCTATCCGGGCACCTTTCCGGTCGTGACGACGGATGAAAAGAACTGGGGTGGCTGGCGCGTGCCGAGCGCGGAATACGACCGCGACCCTGAACGCATCGAGTTCCAGGCCCGGGTCATCGAGGCCGCGCCGCACCTGTTGCGCATCGCCAAGGCACTGGCGCAGTTCGGACACAACTATTCCGACGAGATGCCATCGGAGCTGCTCGACCTTTCCAAGCAGGCGACCATGCTACTGCGCCGTGTCCACGATCGCGACGGCGATATCCCGATGCCGGCTCAGGCCGCCGAGTAGCGCGGTCTTTTGAGCCTGCAGAAATCCACGCGGCGCTCTTTATCTTGTGGGCAAACCTTGTAGGCATGCTCCTGCCGCGAACCTCCGCGGGGCGTGAAGACCGAGCAACCGAACCATGCGCACCGAAACGCCGCCTCCCGTGCGGCTCGCGGACTACCAGCCTTATCCCTTCGCGATCATTGGCGTGCGAATGCTGTTTCGGCTGCATTCCATGGACACGCGTGTGGTGACTAGACTTGAAGTTCGCCGCACAGGCCCGAAGGACGCGCATCTGCGCCTCGATGGCGAGAAGCTCAAGCTGGTATCGATCAAGCTGGATGGCGCGCCGCTTCCGTCAGAGGCCTATGCAATTGACGAGGAGAGCCTGACGGTGCTTGCGCCGGGCGACGCCTTCACGCTCGAGATCGAGACCAGCATCTCTCCCGAAACGAATACCGAGCTGTCGGGGCTTTACCTCTCGAGTGGGCGGTTCTGCACCCAATGCGAGGCGGAAGGCTTCCGGCGGATCACATACTATCCGGACCGCCCCGACGTTCTCGCGCCCTTTTTCGTGCGCATCGAGGCGGACAAGGCACGCTATCCTTACCTGCTGTCGAATGGCAATCCGACAGGCAAAGGCGATCTCGATGGCGCAAAGCACTTCGCAGAATGGACCGATCCGCATCCCAAACCCTCCTACTTGTTCGCCCTAGTGGGCGGCGCGTTCGACGTGCTGGAGGATGAATTCACCACGGCATCCGGACGACCGGTGAAGCTGTCGATCTTCGTCGAGACGGGCGATGCGCCACGCGCCGCGTACGCCATGCGCTCACTCAAGGCGTCGATGAAATGGGACGAGGACGTGTTCGGTCGCGAATACGATCTCGACGTGTTTCAAATTGTGGCGGTGCGAGATTTCAACTTCGGCGCAATGGAGAACAAGGGCCTCAACATCTTCAATTCGTCCTACGTGCTGGCGGACGGCGCGACGGCGACGGACGCGGACTTCGAGGCCATCGAGAGCATCGTGGCGCACGAGTATTTCCACAACTGGACCGGCAACCGAATCACTTGTCGCGATTGGTTCCAGCTGTGCCTGAAGGAAGGGCTCACGGTCTATCGCGACCAGGAGTTCACCAAGGCGATGCGCTCGCCAGCCGTTGCGCGGATCAAGGAAGTGATCCGCCTGCGCACGCGGCAGTTTCCCGAAGACGCGGGTCCGCTGGCTCATGCCGTGCGGCCGGATCAATACGCGAGGATCGACAATCTCTACACCGCGACAGTCTACGAAAAGGGTGCTGAACTGATCCGCATGCTGCGCCTGATGATCGGCGATGCGGCGTTTTTCGCCGGCATGAGTCAGTATTTCGATACTATGGACGGCACGGCGGCGACCATCGAGGACTTCATCGCCTCGTTCCAGCCGCACACATCGCACGACCTCAAGGCATTCTCACGCTGGTATGCCCAGGCCGGGACGCCAACCCTAAAGGCGAGCGGGGCATACGACGGCGCGCGCCGACAGTTTCGGCTGACGCTGACACAGACGATTGCCCCAACACCTGGCCAGCCGGACAAGTCGCCCCTCCGCATCCCCATGCGCGTCGCCCTGTTCGACGCCAATGGCGCCAGGCTGGAGACTCGGCTCGAAGGCGGTGGCAAGGCGCACGAGCACATCGTGCTGCTTGGCGCGGCATCCTCTACCTTCGTGTTCGACGACGTCGCCTCTCCACCGCGTGCCTCGCTCAATCGTGGATTCTCGGCGCCGATCCGGCTGTCGGACGACATGCCGGAGGCCGACCGGGCCGCGCTTGCCGGCGCGGATGACGATCCCTTCGCTCAGTGGGAGGGATTGCAGGCCATCGCACGACCGTTGATCCTCGACGCCGTTCGCGCCGGCAGATCGGAGCCGAAGCAGGACAGGCTTGCTGCCTTCGTGTCGTCTCTCCAGAATTCGGTCCAGCGCGTAGCAGCGAGCGATCCAGCCTATGCCGCTCTGTTGCTCTACCTGCCCACGGTCGGCGAGCTTGTGCTGGACGTGCGCGAGGCCGATCCATCCGCGATCCACGATTTGCGCTTGATCGTACGCAAGTCGGTCGCGACGGCGCTCGAGCGCTTTCTGCTCGATGTGCTGGCGCAATCAGAACCCAAAACGTTTGATCCCTCAGCGGCGGCGGCAGGGCGTCGCGCGTTGCGCGCCTCGGCCCTGTCGCTGCTTTCGACGCTCGATACGCGCCACGAAGCCCTGATCATGCGCGCCTTCGAGGTCGCTGCGACGATGACCGAGAGTCTTGCGGCGCTGACGGCGCTCTCCAACATTGAGACCGATACGTTTGACCGGGCGCTGGGCAGCTTCGAGACCAAATGGTCTTCCTCGCCGCTGGTGATGGACAAGTGGTTCGGCATCCAGGCGATGGCCGTGAGGCGCGACCTGCGCGGACGTATCCAGAAGCTGATGGCGCGCCCTGACTTCGACCTGCGCAATCCGAACCGCGTGCGGTCGCTGGCGGCATCGTTCGCAATGAGCAACCCGGTCGCGTTTCACGCAGCGGATGGCGGGGGCTATCGCTTCCTGGCCGACATCATCCTCAAGGTCGATCCGCTGAATCCGGCGCTGTCGGCCCGCCTCTCCACTGCGTTCGAAAGCTGGCGCGCCTTCAGTGCAGATCGCCGCCTGCATGCTCACGCCGAACTCACGCGTCTTTCCGGCGCCGGCCTCTCGCGAAACGCGCTCGACATCATCGGGCGGGCACTCGCCGACAGCTAAGCTATTGGCGGGAATCGCTTTTTGGTGACGCGCCGGCGGGTCAGCTTAACGTTAACCGCTGGCTAACGGAGCCCGCCTAGCGTCGATCTTGCCTTGACGCGACAGGCGGGCGGGAATGCCGACTTCGACGCAGAACGAGACCAGATTTCGCGAATTCGCGTTCGCGGCCGCCGACCTTCTGGTCGCGACCGACGCTCGCGGCCGCATCACCGACGCCGAGGGCGATGCGACCCTGCTGCATCATCCGACCAGCGACAGGCTGATCGGCCGCGATGCGATCGAACTGGTCAGCGGCGCCGAGGGCAGCCGCCTGCGCGAAGAACTCTGGGCGCTGGGACCAGGCCGACGCGTCTCGTGGGAGGACCCCGGCTCGATGGAAGGCGGTCGCCGCATCGTTGTCCAGCGCAGCACGATATCGCCTAACAGCTTCAGCTTCACGATCTCGCGCATGCCGAATTCGACCCGGATCCGAGCCGAGCGTGCCGACGAACTCCTGGCCGAGCGCTTCCGCGACGCTGTGATGAATGGCCGGCTGATGGCCGCACGTCAGCCAATCGTCGAGACCCGCTCGGGCGCGGTCAGTCACTATGAGATTCTGGCGCGGTTTTCCGGCGAGGAGTCGCCCGTGAGCATGATCATGGCGGCGGAAAAGAGCGGGCAAATCGCGCATCTCGATTACATCATGGTGAGCGCCGCTGCGGCCCAGTTGGAAGCGAATCCGGACCCCTCTCTACGCCTCGCGGTCAACATCTCGGGGGAATCGCTTCAGCGGCTGGATGTCATTCTCGAGCTCTGCGCGGCGATCTCCGGCCATGAATTCGAACGGGGTCGACTCATCGTCGAAGTGACCGAGTCCGCCCACATCAGCGACATCGAAACGGCGGCGCGCGCGGTCAACCTGCTGCGCCGCATCGGCGTCGGCGTGTCGCTCGATGATTTCGGAGCAGGCTCGGCCTCGTTCGGTTATCTTCGTGCGCTCAATGTAGACGGCTTGAAGTTCGACGGCAGCTTCCTGCAGGCGACGGAGACGAACCGTCGTGGGCTCGCCCTGATGCGCAACGTCGCCCGAATGTGCGCCGAGCTTGGCATTGTCTCGGTTGGCGAGCGCATTGAGACGGAATCCGATCGCCGCCTCTTGATCGAAGCTGGCGTGATGTACGCGCAGGGTTATCTCTACGGACGCCCCACGATCGACGACACTTTCTTTGCCCGCGGCCCCCGGTCATTGCGCAGCGCCGCCTGACCGATCTTGTTTCGGTCCCGTAGCAAGAAGCAACGGAATGAGCGCTACTGCGGCGTCGCGCCTTATGGCTCACAGTTAATCCCCCGTTAACCCTTTCGAAGCGTTTCGACTCCAGAACTGGTAAGTCGAAATTCGTTCGCGGGGCTGAACGTGGCGACGGGCGCCAGGCCAAGGATCAACGCGCGGATTCCCGCGCCGCAGAAGAAGCCGCGTAGCGCGGTTCCCCTTGGCATGCTCGTTCTTCTGATGCTGGCCTTCGGCGGCTCACTGGCGCTCAAGGCGTTTGAGGAGCGGCAGTTCGCTGACGGCGCGGTGCTCGCACAGCAGGCGCGCGAAGCGGAGGCCCTGTCGGGGCATGTGCGCGCAGAGCTGGTCGCATCCCGCGCCCGCATGGAGGGCCTCCTACTGGCAGGCGCCTCGCTCGAGGCAATCCGGCGCGGCGTGATGTTTGACGCTGTCACAGAACGCGAGGCTCCCGACGGGGCATGGGCGCAACTGGCCGAGGATAGTGGCGTGCGTGTCTTCGCACGTAGCGCGGGGGGCCGCTGGATCTCGGGACTGCGCCCGCAGGACACGGTGCTTCCGGCGCCGACGGACGGTCGCGTTTTTCGCTTGTTCCCGGATGGCAGCCTGTCGCTGCAGGCGCGCTTTGAATCGGTCGACGGCCAGCGATCGGCGGTGGCTTGCGCACCGGTTGCAGGCGCTGGCATTGCGGCCTGCGTGTTTCGCCCGTCGCCCCTGTTCGGCGCCGGCGATCTCAATCGGCTTATCATCTACGGTTTGCTATTGACGGCGCCGCTCCTGGCGGTGTTCGGGCTGGTCGGCGTTATCCGCCGGATCGAGCAGGACAAGGCAGAGGTCGAAACGAAGCTCGCCGCCGCGCCCGAAGAATCGATGAAGGAAGCCTGGCGCAGTTTCGAGGTCCCGGGCGTGTTCGGGCTCTGGCGCTGGGACCCGACAATGCAGCTCCTCACGATCGGGCCGGAGGCATGCGCGCTCCTCGGCGCCAACCATGACGGAGCAATGACGCTCGACGAATTCTGCTCAGTTGTGAATGAAGATGCCCGCCGCCGCGTGCGCGATGCGCTAGAGTTTCCGGCCGGCAAGCAGGTTGGCGCAACATTCCAAGGCGTCGGCCGCGCTGCAGGGCGACATTTCGAACTGATGGGGGGTGTCGGCGACAGCCTGTTCTCCGGCGCGATCCTCAATGTGACGGACCGCGTGCAGGCGCAGCTCGTCTCACGACGCGCAGAAGCACTTGCCCGAGCGGCGCTTGACGCCCACCCTGGCCCCTTCGCGCTTTGGGACAGCCGAAAGCGCCTGACGCATTGGAACGCCAGCTTTGCGCGCGTCTTCAACCTCGACAAAAGCGTCGTTCAGCCGGGCACCTCTTATGACTTGGTCATGGCCGAACTGGCTAAGTTCGTCCGTGTCGAGCGGCCGCTGGGCGATGACGCCAACGCGCGCGAGATGCTGCTGCTGTCGGACAGCTGGATCCGCTTGGTCGACCGCCGCACGTCTTCGGACGGCCTTATCACGGTGGGCGTCGATATCAGCACGCTGAAGCGGCAGGAGGCCGGCCTGCAGCGCAGCGAGCGCAAGCTGCGCGCGATGGTGGAAGAACTTCAGCGCGCTAAGGGCCAGGCGCAGGAACTGGCCGAAAAGTATGCTGAGGCCAAGGCCCGCGCCGAACGCGCAAGCCATGCCAAGGGCGCCTTCCTTGGCAATATGAGCCACGAGCTGCGCACGCCGCTCAACCACATCAATGGCTTTGCCGAAATGATGGCGAACGAGATCTATGGCCCGCTCGGCAGCGAGCGTTACAAGGAGTACGCTGAGGACATCGTGCAGGCCGCCAAGCATCTCGAAGAGATGATTAACGACATCCTCGACATGTCAAAGTTCGAGGCGGGCAAGATGCGACTATCAGCGACGCGGATCGATCCAGTCGACGCCGTGGATGGCGCAGTCAAGCTGGCCCGCCGCCGCGCGGCCGATCGCGAGGTGGCGCTTGTTTTCGATCCTGACGACGACATCCCGGACATCACGGGTGACCATCGCGCCATAAAGCAGATGACGTTCAATCTGATCACCAACTCCATCAAGTTCACAGACCCAGGCGGCGAGATCCGCGTAACTGTAAGCGTGGAAGACCAGTGGGTGGTCATCCGCGTGAAGGACACGGGCATCGGCATTTCCGCCGAAGACCTGCCGCGCCTTGCCCAGCCGTTCGAACAGGTGACGACCCCGGAGGCCAAGGAGCGCAATGTACGCGGCACGGGACTTGGCCTGGCCCTGACGAAATCGTTCGCGGAGATGCATGGCGGCCGGATGCAGATCGCCAGCGAACTTGGAAAAGGCACGCAGGTCTCGATCTTTCTGCCGGTCTCGAAACCTGCGCCTGGAGCGGGCGCGGCCGGCGATCAGGTGCGAACGCGCGCCACAGCGTGAGGTGATCGATTACGGATTTCCGGGACGAGGCGTAGCGCCCGGGCCAGGCCGAGATGGGTCAGATGCGCCTTCGCCGAGAGGCCTGGCATTCCTGCCCTGTCCATCGACCCGCTGCATGCGCGCGTTGAACGGGGTGAGAAGCCCAACAGCGGCGGTAGCGCGCGCTTCGCGCGGCATCCTGCCGAGATGGCTGATCAGGATATCCTCGGCGACCTGCTGAAGACGCTTTTCGCGCAGCTGAAACAGGGCGACAGCGTCGCGGAGCTTCATCTCGTCAAAGGGCTCCTGCAATGCCGCCTCATGGACGCGCTTGCCCGCTTCGCCCAGATGTTTGCGGTCCTCGGCACGCGCGACCCAGCTTTCGCGGAGCTGCTTGCGCAACGCGGTGCGATCGTCGTCTGGAAGTTGCTTCCAGGCCGCGCTCACAACATCGGATGCCGGCCCGTACCTCTCCAACTGCATCTGCACCGTCGGCTCGGCGGCTTGCGGCGGGCTCAGCAGGCGACCACCGACAATGCCGAGCAGCACGGCGTTCGTTACAAGGGAAGCCACAAGGATGATCGAGGTCTTGGAGATCATGGAGCTGTCAACGCCTGCCATCGTCAATCGCGGTCAGGAACATCGACCCCGCCCCGCTACCCGACAAGGTGAGCATACTGGCATAGTCGGTTTCCGCCGGCCCCTGTGGCTCACCCGCATACCCAACCGCAAAACCGAGCGCGAGCGAGGTGGCCAGCACGCCGCCCGTCGCCCATCTGGGCAGGGCCCACAGGCTTCGCCCAGACCAGGACGCGATCAACGACTGCCGCGACGGGGCGGTGGACAGGATCTGCGTCTCTAGCGCGATCGAGGCCGGCGCGTCCTTCTCCAGCGCAAGCAGGTGATCGAACGTCCGTTCGCTCTCCCAAACATCCTTGATCCGATGCGTAGCGACCTCGAGAAAGACCGCCGCCGCCCCGCGATCCTCTTCCGGCCAGCGCACCAGGTCGGCGCCATAGATGCCGAGCAGTTCTATGAAACGTGCTTCGTTCATGTCGTCCTCAACCCGTTTCCAGCCCGCTCAGCAGTTCCGCGCGCTCCGCCGCCAGCGACGATTTGAGCGTGCGTCGCGCCCGCGACAGCAGGCTCTCCAGTGCATCAACGCTGATGCCGAGGATTTCCGCCGCTTCGAGGTTGGTCCGATCCTGATAATAGCAAAGGACCAGCGCGGCGCGTTGCCGCTCGGACAGGCCTTGTAGTGCGTCCCGCACACGTTCGCGCCGCTGCCGGTCATCCAGCGCGCGGGTCGCGGAGGCCCGCGTGTCAATAGTTTCGGGAGGAACGTCACCGGTATGGCGGCCCACTCGGCGCAACCTGTCGAGGCAAAGATTTATTGCCACGCGATGCATCCAGGTTTCGAATTTGGCAACGCCGGGCTTCCAGCTCGACGCGTGCTTCCAGACCCGAAGAAAGACTTCCTGGGCAACGTCCTCCGCCTCCGCCGCATCGCCCAGCATCCGGCGCCCGAGTCCAACCATGCGCGGAAGATGGCGGCGAACGATCTCGGCCGCCGCGCGCCGATCGCCCGCGCCGACACGTCGTATGAGATCCTCGTCCGGGTCTCGCATGGCTTGGCAGCCAACTCCGCGCCGCAACGTATCCTTTAGAGCCGCGCCACGGCATCTAACGCACAGCTCGCCACCTTATGCATCCTGCGATCGCGTTTGCCGAGGGCTTCCCGGCCACGTCGTCGTTACAGGCAACGAAGAACCCCGTGACAGCACTTAAACGGAGGCTGGATCCTGTTCCGTCGCGAGCGGGCCCAGCTTCCGCATGCGGAGCGCCGCCGCGGCCGCCTGAATCTCCACGAGCCGGCGTTCAAGCACCGAAAAAGCCTTCAGACCCAGATGGCTGGCCAGCCATGCCTTGAGCCCCTCGGAAGCCGATTCGGGCTCAAATTGATCTCCCGTCGCGATCCTCAGGGCCTGCTGCAGGTGAAGTTGGAAGGTCAGCCCAGCGACCAGTGCTGCTGCATCGGCCGGAGCCAGTCGGTCCGCGGCGGCCAGGGCCTTGACCGCATCCATCGAGGCGGGCTGGACAGCCCCCGGCGCGTCGGCGGCCGAAAGCAAGATGGCGTGTTGAATGACGAACTCGATGTCCACCAACCCGCCCGGCGCCAACTTGACATCCCACATCGAGCGCGGCTTGCGCTCGCGCGCCATGCGGCGGCGCATGCCGGCAACATCCTCAGTGATCTTGGGATCAGCACTTTTCCGGCGGAGGGCGTCTCGCGCAAGCTCGACGATACGGCGGCCCAGCTCGGGATCGCCGGCCACGGGACGAATCCGCGTGAGCGCCATGAACTCCCAGGTCCAGGCTTCCTCGCGATAGTAGCGTTCAAAGGAGGATAGACGCACTGCGACGGGTCCTGATTTTCCTGACGGACGGAGTTGCAGGTCGACCTCGTACAGGCTCCCTTCTTCTGTCGGGGCCGATAGCGCTGCAACAAGGCGTTGGACGAAGCGCGCGGCAAGGTTTGGCGTCGTGTCGTCCTCGGGATCATAGATCAGCATAAGGTCGAGATCGGACGTGGCAGTCAGCTCGCGCCCACCAAATTTGCCGAGCGCGCAGATCGACCACCGCCCGATCGCGCCGGAAAACCGCGACAGCACGTCCGCCTCGCAGGCCGAAGCCAGCGCGCTCACGCACGCATCCGCCAGATCGGCATATGCAAGACCGGCATCGGTGGCGCTCAGTGCGCCCTGCAGCAGCTGATAGCCGATCCGGAACGCTTCCTCGCGATGAAAGCGGCGCGCGATATTCAGCTTCGTCTCGAAATCTTCGGAGCGATCCAGCTGGCTACGCAAGCGACGTTCGCGGTCGCGCGGCAGGTCGGCGTCAACCGGCGCGCGGAAGGACGGTTCGAGCATGGAGTCGATCAGAGCCGGGCGACGCGCAAGATCGTCCGCGAGCTTTGGCGCGAACGCCATGGTACGGATAACTTCCCGCGCCAGTGCAGGCTCCGCCAGCATCAATGACATCACCTGCACGCCGGACTTCAGCGCCGAGAAGAATTCGAGGAAACGCTGGAACGCTGCATCGGGCTCACCGGCCTGCGACATCGCCTCCAACAGGCGCGGACCCAGCGAGGTCAGCAGCTGCTGTGCACGCGCCGAACGTGTCGCAGGAATACTGCCGCGATGCCATTGCTGAAACACATGGATGACACGCGACGGGTCGCTGAAACCCATATTGCGCAAGGTTTCGACCGTGCCAGGATCGTCATCGACCCCGGTGAAAACGAGGTTACCCGCCTCGCCAGAAAGCCGCTCCTCAGCTGCAAACAGGTCGGAGTAGACGCCGTGAACACGGCGCCGCACAGCCGCTATGTCGCTCTCGAATTCCATGGCATCGGCATAGCCGGACAGAATCCGCACGGCTTCACGCCTTTCGCGTGAATTGGGCAGCTGGTGTGTCTGTTCGTCGTCCAGCATCTGGATCCTGTGCTCCACGCAACGCAGGAAGTCGTAGGCCGCGCAGAGATCTGTCGCTACCTCCGGCGCGACCGCGCGGACTTCGACCATTGCGGCCAACGCATCCCGGGTCCGCGGCGCTCGCAGCGCGGGCATTCGGCCGCCGAGTATGAGCTGTTGCACCTGTGCGAAGAATTCGATCTCGCGGATGCCGCCGCGCCCTAGCTTCACATCGAAATCTGGAGAGGCCAGTTCGGCATGACCGCCATGCGCATGGATCTGACGCTTGATCGAATGGACATCGGCAATCGCCCAGTAGTCGAGATGGCGGCGCCAGACATAGGGCGAGAGTTGATCGAGATAGCTTTGCCCGGCGGACAGGTCGCCGGCGCACACCCGCGCCTTAATGTGGGCCATGCGCTCCCAGTTCTGTCCTACGCTCTCGTAGTAGCCGAGTGCGAACTGTGTCGAAACAGCTGGAGCGGTCGAAGCCGGATCAGGACGAAGCCGAAGGTCGGTACGGAAGACATAGCCGTCGACAGTCCGCTCTTCGAGGTTGCGAACCAGGCGGCGCGCCAGTCGCGTCATCGCCTCCTTGGCGCGCGGTCCCGCGATCGGCAAACTGTCGAGATCGAACAGCAGGATGAGATCGACGTCGCTGGAATAGTTCAGCTCAGCGGCGCCCATCTTTCCCATCGCCAGCACAAACAGGCCAGGCAGCTCGTCGCTATCGCGCCTGTCATCGAACCAGCCCTGCGTCCAACCCTCGCGAATGGCGAGCCGCAGTGCTGTCTCAACGGCGGTATCGGCAAGACGGGTCAACTCCTCCATGACGCGGTCGCATGTCCATGTTCCCGAGAGATCGGCGGCGCAAATGGCAAGCTGCGCCGTCTCCTTGGCGCGTCGCATCTCGCGCATAGAGTCGGTCGCGCCTGCGTCTGCACGGCGCATCTGCTCGAGCGCCTCGGCCATCAAGGCGCCGGGTCCATCGGCGAGCCGATGCACAACGTCCTCGCGTCGTTGCATCATGCGCGCGATGTGGTGTGCGTGCGTCGCGCCGAGCGCGAGCGCGCCGATGAGATCGGACGGTTCGCGAACGATGGGGCGGACGCCGGAGAGCACGAGTCGGTCTGTCATGAGGGGGAAGTTAGCGGCGCCATCCGCAAAAGCACGCCTTGAACGAGCACGGATGGAAGAGCTCAGGCCGCGGGCAGAATAATGCTGGCCTTGAGTCCCGTGCGGCCAGGGGGGCCGTCGCCATCGGCAAGGACCAGCCTCCCGGAATGCGCCTCCGCGACAGCAGAGGCGAGGCTGAGGCCGAGACCGCTGCCGGGCTCGCTGCGAGACTGTTCGAGCCTCACGAAGCGTTCGATCACGCGCTCGCGATCCTGTGGTGGAATACCCGGCCCAGAATCGATGACCGAGATCTCGACATCGCCCTCGGCATTGTGCCTCGCTGATAGCCGCACTGCGCCGCCTGCGGAGGTATACTTGACCGCGTTGTCGAGCAGGTTTGACAGGGCCTGTGCTACGAGATGGCTGTCGGCAAGCACGTAGAGCCCGTCCTGCGCGTCATAGCTCCATTTGAGCTGCTTCTCCTCGCACACCGGCTCGTAGAGCTCGGCAAGCTCGTCGATCATGCCCTGGAGGTCGCCGCGTCGGAACGAGCCGGTCGCTCCGGCCTGCACGCGCGACAGACGCAGCACGGCGTTGAATGTCTCGAGCAGGCTGTCGACATCGTCGATAGATTTGGCGAGCGCGGCGCGCTGACCTTCTTCTGCATTGTCCCTGAGGCCGGTTTCGAGGCGGTTGCGCAGGCGGGTCAACGGCGAGCGCAGGTCGTGCGCGATCGAATCGCCCGCAGATCGCGACGAGATCACCAGGCGCTCGAGCTTGGACAACATGGCGTTCAGTTGTTCGGACAGGCGATCGAATTCATCGCCCGAGCCTTGCACAGGCGCGCGCCGCGTGAGGTCGCCCGCCATCACGCCTTCTGTGGTCCGCGCCAGCTGCTCGGCGCGCTGGGCGGCGGACCGCGATATCACGACGCCGCCGACCAGCGACAGGACAAACCCGACCGCCGCCGACCGCCACACGACTTCGCTGACGCGACGGTTCATCTCGCCGAGCTGGCCGACATCATAGGCCACCATCAGCACGCCGCCCTCGGACAGTCGCGAAATTCGGCCCTCGGCAGAGCGTCGGCTGGGGCCATCGCGCGTTCGGGCGTCGTATTCGAACTGCACGTCAACCACCTGTCCTGCAGGCGCCGCAGCCGGCAGCACATCGAAATCGCCTGAAAGCTTCTGCCCATTGCCATCGAGCAGCAGGTAGAAGAATTTCCCGCGTGCGACCGAGCGCTCCGTCACAGCCTGGTTGAGCCGATCAATGCCGCCGCGATAGGCGGCAGACAGTTCCTGGAACTCGGCGTTGAGCTCGGTCTCCGCCTGCCGGCTCATCTGGCCGGCCGTCTCGTAGTAGAGGTATGCGAGCAGAGATGCCGAAAACAGGATGAAGATCGAGGCGTGCAGGAGCGCCAGCCGGAACGTCGTCGTCCGGACCAGCGCCGGCAGGCTGCCAATCTTCATGGTGTCACGGCTTCATGGCCTAGGCTTCGAGCCGGTACCCCGCGCCGCGCACGGTGTGGAGCAAGGGCCGTTCAAAATCCTTGTCGATCTTGCCGCGCAGCCGCGAGACGTGGACGTCGATCACGTTTGTCTGCGGATCGAAGTGATAGTCCCACACCTTCTCGAGCAGCATTGTGCGCGTCACCACCTGGCCGGCATGGCGCATGAGGAATTCCAGCAGCCGGAACTCTCGCGGTTGCAGATCAATCTTCTGCCCGTCGCGGTGCACGGTGCGACCCAGAAGGTCCATTTCCAGACCACCGACTGACAGCTTGGTCGTCGGAATATCGCCCGTCGCGCGACGGCCCAGCGCCTCGACGCGGGCAACGAGCTCGCTCGGCGCATACGGCTTCACAAGGTAGTCGTCGCCGCCAGCCTGGAGGCCTTCGACGCGATGGTCCACCTCGCCAAGCGCCGACAGGAAAAGCGCCGGGGCGCGGCCGCCCGAGTCACGATAGCCCTTCATCAGCTGGATGCCATCGAGACCTGGCAGCATCCTGTCGACGACGATGGCGTCGTATTCGCCGCCCTTGGCCTGCTTCAGTCCGCTGTCGCCATCCCCGCAGACGTCCACGAAATGCCCAGCCTCACTGAGCACCCCCCTGACGAAGGCTGCGGCGGCGGCATCATCCTCGATCACCAATACCTTCATGGACTATTCCGCCGCGGCGATTTCGATCGGACGCAGAACGGTGAGATCCCCGCACCGTTCCTGGCTGCCACAGCCGACCCTTGCTATGACATCGCGCTTTCCGGCGGCAATCGCAGCGGCGACGGCGTCCTGGTAGTCTTTCGGCGTCTTCACCGCCTTGTTGTTGATCTCGAGGATGGCGTCGCCCGGGAAAATGTCCGAGCGGGCCAGCGGGCCTCGCGGCTCCACTGTTACGACGATCAGTCCTGCGCCGGCTGCGCCAACGTCGAACTTCTTCACTTCCTCCGCATTGAGCGCGCGGATCGTGCCGCCCGACACCTTGACATCGTCCGCGCTGGGGCGCGGCGGCTTCATGTTGGCGCGCGCAGGGTCGAGGTCGGTGTTTGCAAGCGCCCGATCATCGCGTGCACGCACGGTCACGCGGATCGTCTGCTCCTTGCCGTCGCGAATGATGCGGAAGCTGTTGGTCGATCCAGCCAGCAAGCTGCCAACGCGCTGTGTCAGCTGACGGTTGTCTTTCACGTCCTCACCGTTGACGGAAACGATGATGTCGCCGCGCTTGATCCCGCCGGCCTCGGCGGGGCCGCCCGCTGTGACGGAGCGCACAATGGCTCCATTGTTGGACTTGAGGCTCCATGCATCCGCAAGGCGTTGGTTCATGCTCTGGATCTCAACGCCCAACCAGCCTCGCACAACCTTGCCGTCGCGAATCAAAGTCTCGGCGATCTGCTTTACGGCGTTGGCCTCGATTGCGAAGCCTATGCCGACGCTGCCGCCGCCGGTGTCGGAGAAGATCGCCGTGTTCACGCCGATCACTTCGCCACTGAGGTTAAAGGTCGGTCCGCCGGAGTTGCCGCGGTTGATCGGCGCGTCGATCTGTATGAAGTCGTTGTAATTCCCGCCGAGGAGTTCACGGCCGTCCGCCGAGACGATGCCTGCCGTCGCTGTACCGCCAAGCCCGAATGGGTTGCCCACCGCCACCACCCAGTCGCCGACCCGCGGCTTGGCCTTGGTGGCGAATTCGACGAATGGATAAGAGCCAGCCTTCTTGACCTTCAGCACCGCGAGGTCGGTCTGCTCGTCCGAGCCGACAATCTCCGCCTCCAGCTGGTCGCCATTCTTGAGGGTGACCACGACTTCGCGTGCGTTCTCGACGACATGGTGGTTGGTGACGATGTAGCCCTGGCTCGAGATGAAGAAGCCTGAGCCAAGCGCCTGGCCGTCGCGGCCTTGCTCCGGGCTTTCCTCATCCTGTTCGCCGAACTCGTCCTCGTACTCGTCGAAACCGGGCAGGCCGCGGAACGGGTTAAAGGCGCTGTTGCGATCCGCCGCCTTGATCTCGGTCGTCACCGACACACTGACCACCGCGGGCGAGACTCGCTCGATCAGGTCGGCAAAGCTCATCGGCGCACCCGCTGGGGGCGTCACGGCGATGGGCTTGGCGTTCTGTGCGGCCGCGACCGGCGCCAGCGACGCGCTTGCAGCAAGAACCGCCATGAGCCCGGCCGCAATCCCCCACCGGGGCGTCCGTGCTGTTGCAACCTTGATCATTCGCTTTTCTCTCAATGCGCTCGCTGCGCGACGTGCGATGTTGAAACTAGAAACAGGGCCAATCTTCACAACTGCAGAGCATGACCTGCGAAGACCCTTTCCACGACCCGCCCGGCGTCATGACCCTTTGCTGCACCCGGAGACGAGGATCGATTTTGCCCCAGTTTAAGGCATTCATGCGGCGATGCCAGAGCCCAAACAGCGCCTCAGACTGTTGATCAAGCGGATTTTGCCTGATTCACCCTGCCCCTTCGCTCCGGTCGTCCGGCAGGGGAGCCAGATCGCGCTTGCGGCGGCCAAAAGCGCGGATGCCCATGAACATCCCGGCGCCGGCGAGTAACGCAAATGGGAAAGCGTAGAGCGCTAGCGTCCAGCCTTCGACCGGCGGCCTGAACGACACATACTGGCCGAAGCGCGACACGAAGAAGTCGCGGACCTCTGAATCGCTCGCCCCCTTGGCGATCTCCTCGCGAATCCGTCGCCGCGCATCAACCGCCATATCGGCCGTGGATTGCGAAACAGGCTCGTTCTCGCAGACCGTGCAGCGTATCTCCCGCATCAGGGCCTGCGCCCGGGCCTCCAGGGCCGGATCGGGCAGTGGCGCCTCAGCCGGCTGGGCCGCCTGCAGGATGAGCGCGATCACAGGCGCAATCATGCAGGGGCGCTCGCGGGAACAGGCGGCGCGTCCGCAGCAGGCTCGTCGGCAGGCTTCTCTGCAGGCGCCTTCCGCCTCAGCCGCGCGACGAGGGACATGAAGCCGCCAACGGCGATCAGGCCCGCCCCGCCGAACACCCAGTCGATCAGAGGGTGGTAGGCGATACGAACCCGCCAAGCCGACGGATCCTCACGCAGCTGATCGCCGAGCGCGACGTAAACATCACCCCCGATGGTCTTGCGGATCGCGACTTCGGTCGTGCTGGTGCGGGCGACCTGGAAGGTGCGGGTCTCAGGCTGGATGATTTCCGTCCTGCCGTCGTGGCTCGCCAGGATGTTGGCGCGCAATGCAGAATAGTTGGGACCTTCGACCTGTTCCAGGTTTTGGAACTGAAAGGTCCATCCCGCCATCTCGGCGATCTCGCCCGGTCGCAGCGGGAATGTGCGTTCGCTCCGCGTTGCCGTCTCGACCGTCGCGCCGATCACGAAGATGCCAACACCGATATGCGCAATCGCCATACCCCACACGGTCAGCGGCAAACGGAAGACGCGCCCAAGGCCACCTGGGCCGAGGCGACGGAGGATATCCTGGCCAACGCCCACAACCACCCATACGCCAACGAGCACGCCGAAGCCCAGCCACACGCCCCAACCCCCGAGCGCCATGGCGACCATTGCACCAGCGACGGCTGCGATAGCGGCAGGGATCAGCCATTTGAGGAGAGGGTTGAGGTCGGCCTTGCGCCAGGGGGCCGCCTGCGCCAGCGGCATGAACAGCAGGAGCACCGCCACCATCGGCGCGAGCGTCAGCTGAAAGTAGGGTTCGCCGATCGACAGCGAGGCTGCCTCGCGCGAGATCACGCCGGACTCCCCGAGCCATTGCAGGATCATCGGCGTCACCGTGCCGACGAGCACCAGTGCGGCTGCTACAGCCAGAAACAGGTTGTTCAAAATGAGCGCGCCCTCGCGACTCACAGGGTCGAACTCCGGCCCGGCCTTCAGGGTCGGCGCGCGCCAAGCGAACAGTGCGAGCGCCGCGCCCCCGGCAATACTGAGCCCGAACAGCAGCACCAGTCCGCGCGTCGGATCTGTCGCGAAGGCATGCACCGAGGTCATGACGCCCGAGCGCACGAGGAATGTCCCGAGCAGCGCGAGGATAAAGGTCAGCACCGAGAGGAAGACTGTCCACGACGCCATGCCGCCGCGCTTCTCAGTGACGATAAGGGAATGGATCAGCGCCGCGCTGACCAGCCAGGGCATGAAGGAGGCGTTCTCGACGGGGTCCCAGAACCACCAGCCGCCCCAGCCCAGCTCGTAATAAGCCCAGATCGAGCCAAGAGCGATTCCGACCGTCAATGAACTCCACGCGAATAGCGCCCATGGTCGCACGCGCCGCGCCCAGTCGCGATCGATCTGGCCGTTGATCAGTCCGGCAGCTGCCAGCGAGAAGACAAAAGACATGCCGACATAGCCCAGGTAAAGTGCGGGCGGATGCAGAGCGACTGCAGGATCCTGCAGGAGCGGGTTCATGCCGCCGCCGTCGAACGGGGGATCGGTCAATCGCGTGAACGGGCTGGAGGCAAAGAGCAGGTAGGCGAGTGAGCCGGTCGTCAGCAGGCCCTGTACGCCGAGCGCCCTGTCGCGCAAAGCGCCTTCACGCATGAATACCGCGCCAGCTGCACCGTATCCGGCCATCACCATGCACCAGAGAAGCATGGAACCTTCATGGTTCCCCCACGCGCCGGCAATGCGATAGATCAGAGGTTTCAGCGTGTGGGAGTTTTCGGCCACCAGCGCGACAGAGAAATCTAGACGGACGAAGCTGATGATAAGTGTCACCATCGCCAGTGTCGCAAACATGCCGCACGCGAAGGCAAGACGCCTTACCGCATCTCCGCCTGTCGTCAGGCCGAGCACGCTCTGTCCAACGGCTGCGGCAAGCGCAAGGAAGGCGAGAAGGTGACCGAGTTCGGCGATCAAGTGGTCGGCTCTTTGGCGTAGGTCGACTGCTCGTCCCCGTCGGAGGCCCGCTTCAACGCTTCATAGGCTTCCTTAGGCATGTAGTTCTCATCGTGCTTGGCCAGCACGCGGTCAGCCACCAGCACCCCCTTCTCGTTGAATCGGCCTTCTGCGACCACCCCCTTGCCCTCGACGACCATGTCCGGTGGAATGCCTTCAAAGACCACAGGTACGGTGTGCTTTCCGTCGGTGATTGTGAAGGTGAGGAGCTTTCCGCCGTCCTCATGCTTCTGGCTGCCCACCTCGATGAGGCCGCCCACGCGAAGACTCTGTTTGAAGGACGTGGCACCCTTCTCGGCAATATCCGAAGGCGACTGGAAGAACGCAACCGCGCCCTGGAGGCCAACGACAGCGAGCGCGCCGGCGCCGGTAAGAAGAACAGCGGCGGCACCGATGAGCCAAAGCCTCTGTGACCGTTTGCGCATGGATTAAATGCCTCCTGATCGACTGGCCCAGCCGATAAGCACATTGACTATATGGGCCACAGCGCATGCGCGCCAGCGACACGATGGCGCGAGATATGGTCACTTTTCTGGGGGATTTTCAGGGGTTTGTCAGCGGATCGACACCGAACATCTGCTTCAGCGCAGCAAACATCTGGCGCTCGGGTCCCTCGGCCGGCGCCCGCTTGTCGATGTCGGCCCAGAGCGCCTCGGCCTCGGCTTTCTTGCCCTGCAGCCAGAGCCCGATCCCGGCGAGATAGCCATAGCGAAAGCGGTCCGGCTGGGCCTGGAAGGCCGCTTCGTAGAGACGGGTCGTACGCTCATCAACCTCGCCGGTGGACTTGAAGCGCAGGTCGGCCAGCGCTGCGATGACCTCGGCATTGTTCGGATCGCGCCGCAGGGATTCCGAATAGGCCTCCTCGGCCTTCAGGAGATTCTCCTGCATGGCGGCCGCCTGTAAGCCGGCCGCTTGCTCGTCGCCGTTCTGCATCAGCTGCATGCCTTCGGCTTGCGCCCTTTGGGCAAGACTTTCGTACATACGTGCTATCAGCTGATGCGGGGTTGCATCGGCCGGCGTTTCCCTTGCTCGCCTTTCGGCAAGCGCGATTGCCTGCTTCTCGTCCAATCGTTCGGGCGCCGTCCGGACCAGGTCTTCGATCTCGGCGAGGCGAACCTCCAGCGGTCGGTCGCTCATGTCAGGCTGACCGATGAACCAGTAGGTCCCGACGCCGACCAGACCGAGCGCCAGCACTGCGAGACGCAAGGGAATCGATTTTGCCGCGAGCCAGGCGCCACCAAATACGAATACGACGGAGACAAGGATTAGCCAGATCAAAGCGGGGCCGCCGGCAAATCGAGCCGCGCCCGAAGGCCGCCCATTGGGCTGTCTTCCAGATGAAGCCGGCCGCCATAGATGTCGGCGAGTTCGTTCACGATCGAAAGTCCCAGACCCGTTCCCGGTTCGGATTCGTCCAGCCGCTTGCCGCGCTCGAGCGCCTTGGCGCGGTGCTCGGCCGGAAGACCAGGACCATCATCGTCGACCTTCACTTCCATGCCGTCATCGTTCCGTGTCACCGTCACGTTTACCCGCGACTTGCACCATTTGGCGGCGTTCTCCAACAGGTTCCCGACAAGTTCATCGAAGTCTCCGCGCTCGCCTCTGAAGACCGCCTTGGGATCGACATCGACATCGATTGCCACACCCTTGTCCCTGTGCAGCCGCTCCAGCATGCGGGCAATTCCCTCGACCGGCTCCTTCACTTCGGTCCGGACACCCAGAACCTCGGCCTGCGCCGCAGCCTGCGCCCGTTTCAGGTAACTGTTGACGTTGCTCGTCATCGCCTCTGTCTGACGACGCACCAGCTCGGACAGTTTGTCGCTACCCTTCGCCTCGTTCTTCAGTACGGCCAGTGGGGTCTTCAACGCATGCGCCAGATTGCCGACATGCATGCGGGCGCGATCGACGACCTTCCGATTGTGCGATATCAGCGTGTTGATTTCCCTCACGAGGGGCGAAAGCTCGCTCGGGTATTCGCCATCGAGATTGTCGCGTCGACCCGCACGCACATCGCCGAGCTTGTCTTGGATCTCGTGCAGTGGCCGGAGCCCATAACGGATCAGAACCAGGACGCCGATGATCAAGCCGACTGCCAGGACGCCAAGAGCCGTGCCAAGCCGCAGCGCGAAGCTTCCAACGGATGCATCTGCGCTGGTCCTATCAAACGCCGCATAGAGCAGTATCGGCTCGGCGCGATCTGGAAAGCTGACCGCCTGGACGCCG
>VFQT010000867.1_pt1 | contig 40547 bp, 68 predicted proteins | sample 3512381 | NCBI WGS metagenome assembly VFQT01 (sample SAMN10412376, study PRJNA504923) | tailings metagenome | isolation source: Relicate 2 Philex TSF3 active mining site | place: Philippines: Tuba, Benguet | collected 2017-08-29 | reverse complement strand
TAGTGAGACACTGGAAGAGTTCCTCACGAGTGTATGAGAATGCTTTTGCTTCTGGGTTGAGATTGTAAGTCATTGTCCTAGTCGTAGTTTGCGTTCAGGTGATGGTTTGTGTCCGTAGAAAATATCATCGTAAGGATAGATGTATTGATCATACCATCCTAAAGATAAACCTTCCCAGAACTCATTATACCCCCACACATCACCATCATTATAAAAGTCTAAACAGTTCCAGAAGTTATGGAACCCGTCAAGGAACAGATCCCACTTTGTTGGTTCTTGAATTTTCATTTCAATCTTTCCAAAACATTACGAATATGAGATACTGAAAGATAAAACTCTCTGGTGTTTTGTCCTCCCAACACAATTGCGTTGAGTTCTTCAAGTGCTTCGTTGATGAGTTCTCTTCGTTCAGTTGCAGCAAGTTCTTCTAATGCTGGTTTGTATTGTTCAATACCTTGTCTAGCAGCATCCAGAACTTTCTGGTAATCTTCATCGGATACTTTTGCTGTGATAGGGTCAGTCATTTCTTTGATGTGTAACTGTGTTTCTGGACTTTTACATCCTCCCCAATAAGGGTCTTCAACTGCGAAAGTTTCTTTTCCTTTATCATAGAACCTCAACTTACAATCATTCATTTTTCTTGCTCCATTCTACCATAAAGTCCTCGTTCATAACCACTCACATATGCTGCGTGTGCCCACTTATACATCAGGTCTTTGCGTGTCTTTTCGTCTTCTACTTCACAATCACCATAAAAGTATTCACATTTCCAAGTATAAGGACCACAGTCACTATTAAACCATTCTACAAAACCATTTTCAGCATCTTCTGACCATTCCCAGTCATTTGATGGATGTTTGTTTTTCATCAGTTCTCGGATTTTCTGTTTGCCGTATTCTGTGAGTTCTTGTTTCTTGGTGCGGAGTTGTTGGATTTCTTCTGGTGTAAGATCTACCCAAGGCATATCATTGTTCATTAAAGCTCTCCTGAAACTCTTTCCAGCGTTTGTCTAGTTGACTATCCATAAAACCCCAGACACCGTGTTCCATACCATCAACACCAGCAACTTCAATCTCATCTTGAATAAGACGGCGGAGCATTTCAATTTGTTCGTCAGTCATTCTTCATCTTCCTCATAAGGGAACATTTCATCATACTCCTCATCAGTCAGAGTAAGATACTGAACATTGGCATTCTTGTGTTCTTCGGCATACACTAACTGATAGTGTGCGAAAGAAGCAGGGTCACTACTAGCGTATTCTAGCAGACCATCAACAAAACAAAGGTAGTTCACAATACCTCCCAATCACATTCCCAATGACAATCGTTGCTTACATTGACCCAGAAGAAGTATTTCTGGTTCTCTGATGCGAGAAACAGCATACCATCACCCTTGTCCTGCTCTACAATACAAATGGCGTTGTTGTCCATCATATTTGCCAATCTGTTCTTGGCTTTACTGCTCTTCGGTTTTACAGTCACTCTTCGCATTGTTCTTCCTTATCAGTCAGGACAGTTCCCATCGGACCTTTTTTGATACGCTCCCACTCTGCTTCTGCCTCACGCATATCATCAAACTTACTTTTCAAGTCCTCACCCAAAGTCAGTTCAAACTCATCGGCAACCTTACGCATATTTTCTATACTCCTGTCTTCACTAAATGCGAGACCACAAGCACCTTTCATAATGTTGATCTCATCGTGTCCCATCGCACGGGCAACAGTTGCGAAGAAACGGAACAGTTGATAAGTGTTAAGGTCTTCGGCAGGAACCTGAAAAGTATAATGCTCTTCAGGGAGCATCATATCATCAAAACCACTGCTGTAACTGGTGGAAGTCCATTCGGTATCAAAAGAAACTTTCAAGGTCGCTTTGTAGGTCATTGGTCTGTTGTGTATGAGAGTATTATAAGGGTAGTTCCACCCATTCTAGGGGTGGGTGTGCCAGTTCGTCAAGTGTCCTCGTCTTCTAACAATTCTTCCAGTTCTTTCATAACATCTTCCATCGGATATGTCTTCACTTTACCAGCATCAATATCTTCTACCATTTGTTGTAAGTGTTCAAGAAACTCTTTCGGTAGAGTATCATCTTCACCAAGAGAAGTCCAGAACCAACCGTAACATTCCTCATAAGGGTCATCATACCACATCAGGGCATAGTCCTTATAGTTGCCTCGCATTAGATCAGACCAAATACGAAATGACCCAGCAATATTCTTCCATCCAGTCAACCAACAGTGACCGATGTAATACTCAATCCAATTCAGTTTCTTCGCCATAATCCCATCTCCAAGTACGTTCAATCATACCGATGTCAAAACCAAATTTATATGCCCAGAACATAATACTCAGAGTAGATCCACAACCAGATTTGATTTGAATATAAGGCCAACCAGGGTATTCATTCCAACTTACAGATGCTTGAATTAAACTCCAACCTTTTACATTTAAAATTTGTACATACCAATCGTGACCGTAGTCTTCACGATGATTGAATTGAATTAAGTTCATAATAGTTTATTCACGTAGTCAGTACAGATACCAAAACAGTTAGTGACCTTCAACATATCCCAGTCTAGATTTTTCCATTCAGGCATAACGATCACAGTGTTTTCTGTGTAGGTCTTACCAGGATAGGCCCAAATATTCAACTTACTGGTAAGAGTATAATCATCCTCCTGATGCCAGAAATAATTATATCCTGCGGTTTTAGTAGAAAATTCGTGAAGAGTTGTTATGTCTTTACAATGAATCCAGAGATTATCTGCTTTACCAGCCAACCAATACCACGTGATGAGATATTGGGGTTCATCGTGACCTAACCAAAGTTTATCAGTATGTGGGTCATATCTGACATCAATCTCTACGTCAACGCCACTTTCGATACACTGGATAATTTGATCGGGGTGATTCTCTGTGGATGGATTCGGACCATTTAAATTGGCCCTGTGAGCTATGAGTTTCATTTAGAATGTCTGTTGAGAGTTCGTCGAAAGATTTTACTTCATATACCCAGGCACCACTTGCATATGCAGCTTGACGCCCAACTTCACTATCTTCAAATATCAACGTTGATTCTGGACCAACACCAAATGTGTACATTTCTTTGATGTACATATAAGGATTTGGTTTGGGAATCATACCTTGAGCACTGACGATATCATTGACAAGATGATTGATGTCAAGAGCACTGACCACCTTCTCAAGAAAACTATACCTTGCGTTTGAAGCCAAGGCAACGTAGATGTCACGATATCTTAATTCTTCAAATAGAGATTTAATATTTACATTTAACTTAATTGCATCTTCAAAGTAGACACAGGCATAGTCATCTTTGAGATCCCAAATATTATCAACGTCTTCTATATTGATTCTACCACTCTCTGCAAGATGATTGAGTTTTTGTCTAGTAGGAATCGTACCAAAATCTTCATCCTCTTGACGCGAATATCCGCAACCGTATTCAGCCAATGCAGCTGCGGTTGCGGGGTAGTGAAGTTCTCTGGTGTTTACTAAAACCCCATCAACGTCAAAGATGCAGAGTTTGATATCGTTCATTTGCGAATCGTATGTGCGTTCATGGGATGGGGTTCGATGTCTGAGGGTGCGTATCTTAACAGGAAAGCATTACCTTTGAAAGCCTCTGGTGATGGTTCCCAGATCTCCTCATACACTCTTGGATGATCAACATCATAAAATGCGTTCTTCATCCACCCAAGGTATTTACGCCCGCAGATGTGGATGACATCAGGAAAACGAGGATGATGACCAGGAAGATAAAACTTAGTGCGGTCGAGCCGACTAAAATCTTCAGGGAAGTTTTCAAGATAAGTATCAAGTCTTGCAAGGACGATGAGGTCGTGTTTGTCTCCTGTTTCTTCATAGATCTCAGCAACACGTTGAATCGTTTTCAATTGAGACATAATATTACTGTAATTCCCTGGGTTCCAATGACCCTCTGGGTGACGCCCAGTAAATCTTTCGTCCACCCATTGTTTTGCCCTAGGAGGTAATTCAAACTTCCTTGGTTTTTCGTGAACAAGAACCTTAGGATTATACATCTGTTGCAGTCTTTCGATTGCATCAGGAAGAATCACACAGTTCTTTGCACCGTGCATTTCAGCCCAGGTTGACACATCATACTTCCCACCAGCTTCATCAAACCAAGTGTGAATGTAAACGTCAGTATCGTACCGATCGATGATCAGTCGTTTGTAATCATTATAAGGTCGTTCATCATCCAGATATCTGGGTTGACCAAAGAAGAGAAGTGCAACTTTCATCAAACTTCTCCTTTATAGTTCTCCAGGAAGTAGTCCAGATCTTCAGGTGTACCAAGACCCCACATATCATCTACACCGATTTCCTTGATACGGATCTTCTTACCATCTTCAATAGCTTCATTGTACACGGGGCACACATAGAACTCATTGTTAACACGAATGTCTTTTGCAATCATTTGTTCTGCATACTTAACGTAGTCGGAACCGTGTTTCCAATAGTAGATACCAGCAGTAGCGTGATTACTGATGGGTTTTTTCTCTGCAACCTCACACACATACCCATCATCACCAAGTTTTGCAAAGGACCATTTGGGATGGGTGGCAGGGAAAGTGACGATACCGCCGTCCACGTTGTCATTGTTAAACGCATAGAGGGTTTCATTACTATCCCACAAAATCAATTGATCAGAGTTTGTCATAATCAGAGGATCATCAGTGTTGATGAACTCCTTTGCAAGAAGTGTTGTACAAGCAGCACCTTCAGTGATACCATCAACTTGAACGATGTTGCAGTTGGGTGTCAGAAGATTGAGAAGATATTGGAGATTATACTTCTCATAGTGTTCTTTCTGCACCACATAGGTATATTGAGCTTCCACATTCAGGGCTTCTACAACCACTTGGATCATAGGTTTACCACGAACTTCAATTAGAGGCTTGGGGAACGTATAACCGACCTTGGCAAATCGACTACCCGCACCAGCCATAGGAACCAGAACGTTCATTTTCTCAGACCTCCACGCAATTTTTTTCTTAGATGTGTCATTCAAAATAGATTTGATCTTATCAATCTTCTGTTGATCAAGATCTTTGCGATCATCAACAGGAACCAAATGACATTTACTATCAATGGCACCTTGACGACCGATGTGACTGTCTTCCACAATCACAGTGTCTTTGGGAAGTGCACCCAATCTTATCATACACTTCCAATACATTTCAGGAAAGGGCTTGTTGCGATATACATCTTCATTACTGATGTAGATATCAACAAACTCCAATACTCCTAATCTCAATAAAATGATTTTAACAGTATTTCTAATAGAGTTAGATGCAACGGCAATACTATAACCTTGATCCTTAAGTTGTTGGAAATATCCCATCAACTCATAATCTTTGCGAACTTGTTCATCAAAGATCTTAAGAGTCTCCTCTTGTTTATCACGCCAAATCTGGTCGTAATATTCAACAGGTAGTCCTTTATTCTTTGTAAGAAGTTCTAACTTTGGTCTAGTAGGTAGACCATCGTAGATACTAACGTGTTCTTGACGTGTGATTACATACTCTTCTCCAACTTTGGAAAGAGCATTATTCAGTGCGTCGAAATGATAATCTTTACTATCAATCAGTACACCGTCAAGATCAAATATGACAAGTTTGGTCATCAAACATCTCTATAAAGTTTAGGATAAATTGGGTGTCTATGAACTTGAATATTATTCCTTTTGATTGACCATCCTAACAGACATTCAGGATTTACTCTAGCCCCTTCTTCCACCATCGTTTCAAAGTCAGGGAACATACTACAATAAGCTTTCATCGCTTCGTAGTCACCCCAGGCAAACGTATCTCCTAGAGCATAGTCTTCGTGACTTTGAATATCTGTAATATGAAGTCCTTTAGGATCATAATCAGATAGTGCACCCAATGGTTCTACAAACCAATTATCGGTCCTGGTTCTTACGACAATATCGTACTCACCATTCTCTTGAACATATTTATCCATCATACTCCAGGTCGCCCACAAACTATAAGCTTGAGAGACAATATTATTCAGAGGATGATATGCATTAGGATCTGATTTTATCGTTTCGTGTTCAAAGGTTTTGGGTTCTTCCCACTCAATGCCCTTAACATTATACAGGGTCTCTACAAAATACTTTAGTGTTTTATCAGCATCGTGATACCAGATATGTGCATACATATCAATCTGGTTTTCCATATTCGGTTGAAACAGATACCGCATATGATTTGGAAAACACTCTCTCCAAGCCCTAGGTTGACCTGAATATAGGATTGCAATCTTAGACATGGTACTTACTATTATCTTTTGCTAGGTGGACAATCTTGGGTTGGAAGTCACAAGCTTCAGAGAACACCTCAGGGAAAGCAAACTCAGGTCCAAGTGTGTGCACCTTGGTTGGTTGTTCTGCAAAGAACGCATTAAGATGACTTTCGTCGTGCCAGGTTGCAATGGTTTTGTTCTCTTCATCAACCAGAATACGTTCGTGAAGTTCATCCATCATTTCAATGACTTCAGGTACCTTCCCTCCCCACAGACATCCTTGCCAGTACACAGAGAAATCATAACCATCTGGAACTTTAGCCCTTGACAGTGGATTAGTTTCAAAGGATCCAGGTGGTTGATCGTGTGGTGGGAACTTAAGGAAATGACAGGGATGATGAACACCAATGAAGGGTTTGGTTTCATCAAACATCTCTTCTGGTGTCACTGCATCCACAACAGCCATATCGGCATCTAAGAAAACCAACCAGTCATACTGAAGGATCTCTCCACGGGCTTTACCAATAATATCAAATCGGTAGAGTGTGATATAAGGCCAATCAAGATGTTCTGTTTTGTAGATAGATGCGTTCTCAGGAGACTCTGGAATATCACCATCTGTAAAAACAAGATATCTTTTCTCCACTCCAGGAAGAAAATGTTCTTCACATCGTTCATACCACGAAGGAAGAAAGTTAAGATACTTTCCAGTACCGATGAATACGACAGCTACTTTCACTCAAGGACCTCCCAATGGTCAGGATAAAGATCTTTTGTATCTAGGTTTGCGTTGTCTGGTCCAAACCATTTCTTAGGTGCAATAACCTCTTGACTATCAGCCAACCAGGCACCCCACCAAGAGAATGTGGAGTTTGCAATAATGTGACCAGTACACAGAGACATCATTGCAAGATCAGTATAGTGTGAATTACCTTCACTAATCAAGAACTTGTCATCATCAGCAAAAAGTTCTTGTTGTTTACACCATTGAGGATCATCACTGAAGATGGCAACTTGACGACCACCAAGATCGAACTTATTCAAAGCCCTCTCATACCACTCTAACTCAAGATTGTGATGATTACCAGAGTTACGAAGAAAATCACCACGACGAATGTGAAGTGCAACAGGTGACTTATTCAAACTACTGACCATTGCACGTGCAGGATCAATGATGTCACCTCTAAAAGTAAACATCTCACGAACCATACCAGAGTCGTGTGCAAAGTATTTTTCACTTTGAAAAAATCCTTGCAGATTAACCCAGTCGGGGCAATCATTAAACAAACTTTCATTGAAATGAAAATGTCCTTCAACAACTGTTGGACGGCCTGGATCAATTGTTTGAACGTTCAATGGGCTGACATTCTGAAGTGTGAAAACATTTTGAATATCAGGTTTCAATTTGTTTCCAAGATGATCCACTACAACATTGTTATGAAGTGGAAAACAATAATTATAACCTTTGTTTGAGGCAATACCTCTCAAAGATGCCACTTGAAACATTTGGTTTCCCAATTGTCCAAGTTGACCTAATGCATTAAAACCAATCATACTCCACTCTCTTCAGGATAGTAATACTGTTCCCAACATTCATTCAAATGTTCACGATGAACTTGTTCCTCTACCCAAGAATAGGTGCGGTAAATACCATCCTCAAGAGTGATCTCATAGTCCCAACCAAGGGCTTGACGAATCTTATCGTTCTGAGAATTACGACCACGAACTCCCAGGGGTCCATCGATATGACTGATATTGATTTGTTTATCGGCAACCTTTGCAGTGATCTCAATCAACTCATTAATTGAAACCATTTGTTCTGAACCAATGTTGATGACTTCTTTATAGTTTGAGTCCATCAAACGCCGTGTGGCTTCAATACAATCGTCGATGTACAGGAAGGATCTAGTTTGTTTTCCATCTCCCCAACACTCAACCGTCCCTCCCGATTCGACGGTAGCAACCTTTCGACACATAGCGGCGGGAGCTTTCTCACGTCCTCCTTTCCAGGTACCTTCTGGACCATAGATATTGTGATACCTAGCAACACGGACATCAAGCCCATGGTTGCGAGCGTAAGTAAGATACAGACGTTCTGAGAATAGTTTCTCCCATCCGTATTCACTATCGGGATTTGCAGGATACGCATCTTCTTCTTTAAGACCAGGGTTCTCAGGATCCTCTTGAATGTGAGAAGGATACGCACAAGCAGAGGATGAATAGAAGATCTTCGGAACCTTGCGACCATAACCTTTAGTCTTCACGATCGCATCCAGAAGATTCAGATTGATCATTGCAGAGTTATGCATAATCTCTGCATCAAAATCTCCAACAAATACAAAACCAGCTCCACCCATATCGGCAGCAAACTGATAGACTTCATCAAATCCTTCGATGTATTTGAAAGGTACTGAATTAAAGAAGTTACCTTGTGTACCCTTGTACTCTACAACACGATTTACAAATGACTTATCTCTAAGATCACCAATGACAAACTCATCGGCTTGGTGACGGGAGAATTCAGGATGTTTGAGATCTACACCACGAACCCAATATCCTTCTTCTTTCAACCTTTTAACCATATGGGAACCGATGAATCCTCCGGCTCCAAGTACTAATGCAGTCTTCATCAGTGACATAAATGAATCGATGTATTTATTATACCAAAAAAGGGGTGGATATACCACCCCCCATCAGGCTCGCCACTTATTTTTTACAGAAATAAGAAACTGTCATTCATCGTCTTTGATGTAACAAGGTCTATCCAGAAGCCAATTTGTATAATCAGCATCTTCAATAGCCAGGATACATTGATCTTGATTATCAAAGTAATAAACATCAGACCAACGATTCGTATAATAGTCTTTGACTTGCATACGAAAATCCCCTACACCATTTTCAAGAATTCCGTTATCAGTATAACGGACATCACCACGTTCAAGAACGACTTTCATCAAGCAACTACTCCTTCAGATTGAAGATCTTCTTTAATTAGATCGACAACATATTCATATGTGTCATACGGGTCATCATAGAACTCAACTCCCTGATCCTCATAGTATCGCAGAATTTTTTTATAAAGCTTAGGATTTTGAAAGTCTAGTGCGACTGACCCATTCACAGTCTTAGACAGAACATCAAGGTTCTTTTTAAACTTAGACAGTAATGACATTGTAGTGAAAAGTAGAATGAATCCCCTGTTGGGGAATACCTCTGCAGAGAGTTGAACTCCGTTCACACCGTTATAAGCAGTGGGCCTTAACCGATAGGCGACAGAGGCAACAACGTTATGGTGCGTCGTTGTTGTGTATACTATACAATGATAGGTAATCGTCTGTCAACTGGTCGCGGTCAGTTTTTTCATCGTCCCTTGGTTGGGGAGGTTGTTCTTTTTGTTGGAGTTCTACTGTTTGCATCGCGTTAAGAAATATTAAAATTATTTAGAAAACGGAAGGTGGGAGAGTCGAACTCCCAAGGGCTTTAACACCTCAACTGTTTTCAAGACAGGTACCGTCGCCAATCGGTTTGACCTTCCTTATTTTTTCAATGAAGCCATAGACTTCCTAGGAACCTTGTACTGGAAGTTATCTGACAGATCATACACCAACTCATAGTTCTCTGTCAAGATATAATATCCAGTAAGATTGACACCATCATCAACCCATCCATAACTGATTACCCTTTCATTAACGTCACGCAAATCAATCGTCTTATCAGTATTGAGATAGTGGTTGAATTTTTGGTGGAGATTGATCATCGTTCCTCAAAGTAAAGTTTGCGAACATTGCGTTTCCGCCTGTTCTCTTGGTATTCTAAATCCTGATTTGTCAGGATTCCACGATTATTTAAGTTGTTTTCCGTTTTGGTTAACACAACTTTACTTAGGTCCGTAGCTGAGATTCGATCCTCCTGAACCACCATCATATTCGGGCATCCGCACGACTGGGGTTTCATTGAGCTGATCAATTCTACATTGCAAACTTTGCATCTGGCAGATAACATCTTTCAACATTCCTTTAATTTCGTCAAGTTCTTCATGAATATCTTGGTGATGAAACCTCAAGGGTCTCTGAATCAATTTTTTAAATTTCTTTTCTTTCATATCAAGATAAGAATGATCTCAACATCCAGACAAATTTACCGTGAGTTTCGATCAGATCTTGTAAGAGATTAGCCGTTGCATATTGTTTTGATTCTTCTGCCTTTTCTACAACATCGGTGAAGAGATCGATCATTTTTTTATTATCAGAAACCAAATCTGTAATCATTGCCTTTGCAGCAACTTGATTATCTGTTGATTGAATTTCAGAAACTTCTAAAACTTTCTTGAGTGAATTGAAAGGTTTCATACGCAAATAACGCATATGTTCACTGAGACGATCAACTTCTTCAAACATTGTATTATATTGTTCTCCAAATAGAGTATGAAGTTGTTGAAAGTCAGAACCAACAACGTTCCAGTGATAAGCCCAAGTTTTCTGAAACAAGTGAAAAAGACTTGTCTGGGCTTTGAAGAGTGATTGATACAGATCGTCCATTGTTTTTATTTTTATTTATTGATGGGAGATATCGGGATTATTTTTATACAAAACTTAGGATGTTTCTTGTCCTTACTATAACGTCCACCTTTACTCTTCTGTGGTGGTAAAGTTTTTTGTGCGTGGCAGTTGGGACAGATCACTTGTAGGTTTTCAGGTGAGTGGTTGAAAGGATCGTCGTCTATGTGGTCTACCTCAAGGCAGGTTCTTCCTGTATGGATGTTTATGCCAGACCAACCACAGAGAGAACACTTACCCCCGCTCGCTTCCAATAAGTAAGCACGAACACCGTTGGGAACATAACCGTACCCTGTATGGTTCAGTTCTCCTACTTTCCACTTGTCTATTGTCCCACGTCTCTTGGCTGCAGCACTACACTCGTTGGAGCAGAACTTGCCAGTAGAACTCTTCTTCTTATAGTCAAACTCTACACCACAGTGATTACAGTTAGCGGTGTGCCAACCAGTTCTCTTTCTCTTAGGTGACTTCTTGTTATTATAGGTTACAGAACACGAACGGGAGCAGAACTTGGGTTTATCGTGTTCACACCCACAGTTTAGACAAGTAATCATAATAGAACCGAAGACCTGTTGTTATTTATAACACAGGTATTCGTTTTAGTAAAGTGCCCGAAGAGGGACTTGAACCCCCAACATTTTCGGTGTAAACGAAACGCTCTACCTTTGAGCTATTCGGGCAAATGGGTGACGAGTGCCCATCACCCGCAGGAGACACTTCCTGCATTTTTCACTGCATTAGAGGGCAGTGAATAAAAACATTTCCAGTAGCCACTCTTATCTCCCATAAGGAAGATGTAGGTATCGAACCTACAAAGGACAGTCCCGAAGAACTGATGGGAATTTCACCCAGAATGTAGTTTGGAAGAACCGAAGTCCTTCCAACTCCCCCGGCAAGGATCGAACTTGCGACCAAACGATTAACAGTCGTCCGCTCTACCGCTGAGCTACAGAGGAATGTTTTTTTGATATTCTAATTTGACCCAATTAAGAAGTGCGTTGACTTCCATAATGTTTTGATCATCAAACGGTGTCTCCGTTCTCAGTTTCATAATATAGTTTTCAAGTGCCGAAATGGCAACCTCTCTGTCTCTTTGTGAAATGAGTGACATAATTTACTTTACGTAAGAAGGGAAGGAGAGCTCTTGGGCGAACCCGCAGGATCACTTCCCAACGACTCAGGAGGGACTTGAACCCCCGACCAACTGCTTAGAAGGCAGATGCTCTATCCAACTGAGCTACTGAGTCATTTGAACTTTGATATTATAAGGGACTCACTCTCAGTTGTCAATCCCTTTGTCTCCAGTCATCAGGTTTGTCTTCAGTAAACCAGTCTGCAATATCGTCAGCACCGTTGAATCTACCTCTTCCAAATCTTTCGTGACCAATTCCACCAATGTCTAATTGATTAAGAAAGTCATCCATACCACCTTCAACCATCTCTGGATTTTCAGCTCTTCTTCTTGCTTGACGAAGTATCGTTGCAGCAGAACGATTTGCCTTTGCAAGTTTCTCTGCCCAAATCATATCCTCTAGAGACACTTCTTCGTGAAGGGCAATCCTTTCACAAATAGCTTCAAGACGAATACGGTATTGTGTAGAGAGCATATGCAATCTCCAAATGGGGTTAGTTAACACGATTACTTAATTCTAGATTCCAGATCGTTAATACGATTGAATTCTTGATACGCTCGTTCAGATCTCTCTGAGAGAATGTCCGAAAGATCATTAAGAATGATCTCGTTGTCAATCTGTTCATCAAGATACTTGTCAATCGCTTCTTTCAAGTATCTTTTACGATGCCATTCAGTCGAATAAGGTTTGTAGTTTGTCATAATGAAAAACAAAGAGATTACATAAGACAGTCATCAACAACCACGACTTCTATTTCGGCATCTTTTTTATACCACTCAGAAAATTCTTCGTAGATAGAAGTAGCATCATCAACTTGATTGCAGTTTACAAGAAAGTTCATTCTGTCCTGAGTCCAATCCATAACTGAATGGACGTTATCTTCCATTCGTTGAAATTCTTCAGGAGTGCTGTTGACTGGTTGGAACATAGTAGTCCTTTTTCATATAACGGCCTAATATGTTGTTATTATAGAAGGCAGGTGACCCATCTGTCAACTGCTCTGTCAATACATTATTTAGGAAAAGCTGTTTGGTTTCTTCGTAGTTACAGTGTCCTTTTGTTTTGTGGAGACTTAGGATCGATCTACTGAATTCTGATTTACCCCAGAGTTTGACATCTTCTTTGAGCTCAGGACAGGATCCGTAATATGTTTTCCAATCAGACTCTGACTTAACTTTTCTAGATTTTCCTCTTGGTGTGCGGAAACTCCAGAAATACTTTCGACCAAGATAGCTACGACCAGTCTTATTGCAATGTATATGATATACAAAGCCAAAATAATCTTGAATATGATCAGAATCAAATACTTCCCCATTGTAGGTCCAAGGGTTTTCATAACTCATAGAGCTCGATAGCTGCTGAGCCTTATTTATTTTTCAACCCTGGCAGAGTTATTTTACTCATAAAAAAAGAGGAGGCAAGGCCCCCTCTAATGTGTTACGAATGATTCAACAATTCCCTACAAGTTCTTTTACATAGTTGCGTTTTATCATCACAATCGATCAAACAGTTAAAGTAATCATTAATCAAATCATTTTGTTCATTACATCGATCGATCGTTTCATCTAGGATTTTCCACTGGGCCAATTGGTTGTGAGAGATTAGGTTGTGCATAATAACCTCCATGCACAAAGAACGACATTACAAAGGAATTTACATTCATTTGCATACCACTCATAGCCCACTATCTATACAACGTTGTGTTAATTCACTAACATTTGTATCTTTTTAATATAACTTAAAAATAATTTTTCTCTCCAACAGGACCACCTGGCCATCTCTTCAACCAGTTAGGTCCTAAGAGTCTCTTCATCTTGTTGAGAAACTTTGGATTCTTTGATGGATTGATTCCATATTTTTTTGGTAAAGAATCATAATACTTTTTAATATCTTCTTCATCCTCTGGAGAACCTGGTTTAGGCCCTGCGGGTGGTTCTGATTGTGATGGTTGTGTGCGTTGTTGAGCTGCACTGGTAGAAATATTTCTTGTCGGTTCAGAGGTATCAAATCGTGGATCAAAACTACCCCTGGCATTGATATCACGACTTCTTACATCATAAGGTTTACGGGGCGCTGGCGTCGATGCCACGGGGGTCTGAGGCGCTGCAGGCGTTGGAGTTGGAGTTGATGGTCTAGATGCATTGACCCCAGCCCTTACCGCGGCCATTTCCTTTTGTCTGGTGGTTCCCTTGGTAGTGTCTCTCGCTACCTGAGCGGCTTTCAATTCTGCAGACGTAGGTGTACGTCTTTCAAATCGGGTGCCACCTACGACACCATAAGCCTCACCAAGAAACTGAGAGAAAGATTTCATCTACTTAATTTTACCCGTTGAAATATTTATTCCAGTCCTGTTTCATGGCTCCTAAAGCCCAAGCCTCACTTAGACTCTTCGGACCCTCTTTCAACAACTGGATTTGATATGGAGATAGACCAGCCTTCCTCTCCAAATACTCCTGTCTCCACGATTTCTGGTTTGGGTTGTTCATCCTCTTTCTCCCATTGTTTTTTAATTTCCTCAGCTTGACGATCAACGTCTTGCATTGTGTTTTCTATTTTGGCTTCGATATACCATTTCTCAACGAAAGAGAATAGATACGACAAAATAAGATCAAGGGGCGGTTTCTGTTTAGAAATCCACCTCTTGATCTTTTGAATATCAGATTCTTTTTCTTTGTCTAAAACGACTTCAAAGTTTAAACCCACTGAAGGTGTCTTTTTTGACATCCTGTTTAATGCCTCCCACGACATAACTTTCAACTTCTGTCTCCTGGGGCGCAACCTGAAGACCTTTAGATGAGATCCAATGTTGTGTCCAGGGCAGAGGATTATTGTTGGCAGGAATATCATAAAGAGGTTTAAGACCAATGGCTTTCAGTCTACGATTGGCAATCCATTCGACATACTGACCCAGCAGTTTATCATTGAGACCAATCATTGAACCATCTTTGAACAGATATTCAGCCCACGTCTTCTCCTCTTCCACACAATCGCGGAACATTTGATAGACGTTTTCTTCTTCTTGTTTGGCAATGATCGTCATATCTGGATCATCACCCTCACGCCACTTGTTCATAATATTCTGTGTGAGAACCAGATGTTGATTCTCATCCCTAGCAATCAAAGAGATAATCTTTGCAGAACCCTCCATCAGTTTGAGTTCACCAAAGGCAAACGAACAGGCAAAGGATACGTAGAAACGAATACCCTCCAGAATGTTCACGTTTGCAACTGCACGATAGAGTTTTCTCTTCAGTTCAAAGAGTGTATCCTTTGCCGCTGGAACTCCTTCTAAGTTATGTTCCCATTGATTACCACTGGCCCATTGTTGAGCAGATCGAATGAACTCATTGTATGCAGAAGTTACACTCTCTGCACGTCGTAAAATATTAGGGTCTTCAGTGATTGTATCAAAGATCTCTGAAGGATCTGGATAGATGTTCTTGATAATATATGTGTAGGAACGGGAGTGAATCATCTCCATAAATTCCCACACGGTCATAGCCGCCTCCAGTTCAGGCAGAGAACAGAATGGGATGAAAGCCATCCCAGGACCTCTACCCTGAACACTGTCCAACATAATCTGATACTTCAAATTAGAAGTATAGATGTGTTTCTGTTCGGGTCGCAGTGATTGATAGTCACCACGATCTTTCTGAAGAGACACCTCTTCGGGTCTCCAGAAGTATCCAAGTTGTTGTGTTGTAAGTTTATCGAAGATTGGATATTTGTAAGAGTCATACCTCTGTACTCCCAGAGGTTTACCAAAGAACATTGGTTGTTTCTTGGTATTTACTTTTTCTGGATTGAAAACAGTCATACCTTCAATGACTGGTTTGGTTTCTGTAGTAAGTTTAAACTGCACAGGACTCACAAATCTCCTCCTCTTTTACTAACAGTTGGCTAATCATATCATCAATATTTTCTTTTGTCTCTACCTCATCTGTCTTAAGATCGTGGGTGTTCTGATAATAAGAAGTTTTCCAACCGTACTTGTATGTAGTCAAAAAGTCCTTTGCCATTTCAGATACTGGAACTTCATTGTCGGGATAGTTCTCTGGATTGTACGACCAGTTACCAGAGATGGCCTGATCGAAGAACTTCTGCATCACAGCAACAATCTTAATGTATCCATCGTTCGATGGCATATCCCAAAGAAGGGTGTAGTTGTTCTTGAGAGAACCATACTGAGGAACGATCTGTTTGAGTGGCCCTTTCTTGGACTTCTTAATGGACAAATAATCTCTGGGTGGTTCGATTCCGTTGGTTGCGTTTGACACAACGGAACTGCTCTCCGAAGGCATTTGTGCGGACAGTGTGCTGTGTCGGAGACCGTGAGTGAGAATAGATTCCCGAAGAGCATCCCAGTCATAAGAATATTCAGGTGGTACCAGTTCGTCTACATCCTTCTTGTATGTATCGATGGGTAAAATACCATCGGCATACTTGGTGCGACCAAAGTCGTGACAGTAACCCTTCTCTTGTGCAAGTTGATTAGAAGACTTAAGAAGGTAATATTGGAAAGCCTCAGTCAAGTCGTGAATCAGTTTCAGAGCACCAGGATCTTCGTAATGTTCTCCGTGACGTGCAAGATAGTGTGCAAGTCCAATGAACCCGATGCCAAGGGATCTACGCGCCTTCGTGGCTCGTTCTGCAGCTGCAACTGGATACTCTTGATAATCAATCAGTTCTTCAAGACCACGAACCGCAAGATCACAAAGTTCTTCTAATTCATCCAGGTTCTTGAGTTTACCAACATTGATTGCAGAAAGAATACACAGAGCAATTTCACTTCCAGAATCATCGATGTGTTGCAGAGGGTAAGTAGGAAGAGTAATCTCCTGACACAGGTTACTCATATGAACCTGATCCTTGAACGAAGAGTGAGAGTTGCAGTGGTCGATATTCATAATGTAGATACGACCAGTCTCAGCCCTCTCTTTCAGGAGGTCCAGAATGAGTTCTTGAGCTCTAACAGTCTTTCTTGGAACTGATGTATCTCGTTCATAATCCACATATAACTGGTCAAATCGATCAGTGCCAAAAGCATCATACAAACCAGGAACGTCGTGTGGTGAGAAGAGTGTGATGTCTTCGTCTTGGATGAAACGTTCATAGAAGAGTTTACTGATTTGGATACTATAGTCTAACTTACGAACACGATTATCTTCGGTTCCTTTGTTATTTTTCAATACTAGGATGTCTTGGATTTCTTGGTGCCAGATGGGGAAGTGGACTGTCGCGGATCCACCTCGTATGCCATTTTGCGTGCAACATCTGACAGTCGCTTCAAACTTTTTGAGAAATGGTACAACACCCGTGTGTTGAACTTCTCCCCCTCTGATTTTACTGTTGATGCCACGGATGCGACCAGCGTTGATGCCGATCCCCGCCCTCTGTGCAACGTATCGGCCAATAGCCATATCAGAACTAAAGATACTATCGAGGGTGTCATCAACGTCAACAAGGACACAGCTAGCAAATTGTCGAAGCGGAGTTCGCACTCCCGCCATAACTGGCGTTGGGATGTTGATTTTGTGTTTGGAGATTGCATTGTAGTATCTGTGAACGTAATCCATACGGGTATCTTTGGGATACTCCGCGAACATAGTCAGAGCAATCATCATATACATGAACTGTGGAGTTTCATATACTTGACCACTACTTCTGTCCTGTACAAGATATTTGTCAACCACTTGACGTAATCCTGCATAGGTGAACAGATAGTCACGACTGTGATCAATCCAGTCGTTGGCCTTGTTGATTTCTTCTAACGAATACTTTTGATAGATTGCATCATCATAAACTTTATGAAGAACGCACGTATGAATATGATCGGCAAGATGTGGAAGTTCCCTCATCCGACCATAGAGACTTTTTCTCACTGCAAACAACAAAAGTCTGGAAGCAACGAACTGATAGTTGGGATGATCCAGATCGATCAGATCAGAAGCAGAACGAATCAGAATCTCCTGAATCTCTGCAGTTGTGATACCGTCATAAAATTGAATCCCAGATTGCATCTCAACTTGCGACGCAGAGACACCCGCAAGATCTTTGCAGGCCTCTTCTACCATCAGATGCATTTTTTCTAGATTCAACGGTTCAATAGAACCATTTCTCTTCGTTACTTTGATGCCGTTACTCATACTTTCTTCCACTGGGTAAATTTTACTTGTGCTTCTAATCCTCTGTAAGTATTCGATTGTATCACTTTTTGTACATCGTGTCCAGATAAAATCATATCATTGATATCTTTCTCGTTAATGTTGTTTGGCCATATAACAACTTTATGACCCTCACCAATTACCTTAGCAATCTTAGTAACGATCTGTCTGTTTCTTGGTTCATTGTCGAAGATGAAGACAAACTTATAGTTAAGATGACTAAGGTCAACATCACTGCCGCACATGGCAATAGAATTATTAATGAAAGTGGAGTCGAACGGCCCCTCAGTAACATAGATCTCCTTTGTTTCATCTACTAAATCTAATCCATATATTTTCGGTGCGTCCTCATCTAACATTATAGTGAGGTAACGGAGATTTGTATTGGGTTTTAGAGATCTACCCTGAAAGCCAAACAAAGCCCCCTTCTCATTCCTAAGTGGAATGATTATACGGGGTTCATCATTCTCGATACTGTCGAAAGTTTTCTTGTGTTTGTTTGTCCATTCCTTGAAATTAGGGCAAAAATAAAACTTCGACGTATCCTTAATACCCCGACCCAGAAGATAACCCTGAGCGAAGTGTTCTTTATTTAGATCAGATACTTTGGTTAATTCTGAACATATGTCTTTCTTCCCAAACTTAGGTTTAGGAAAAGTAAAGACTGGATCTGGTGTGTTTGTTGCACGACCAGTCAGTCCCTCCTTGTATCTCTCCATCACATATTGATCGTGTAGATTATTATCTTGATCCTTCAAAAAGTTTGCAAGAGTTCTTCCTACACCACAATTGTGACACTTAAAGATGAAGTCATTCTTCTTTAAGAACAAGTAACCTCTACACTTGTTCCTATACTTTTGACTATCACCACAATAAGGGCATCTAAAATTATATAAACCTTTCTTCTTCTCAGCAAATTTACTCAGTCGTACTGAGACCAGGTTGATGTATTTCGTATCGATGTAATTCAAGATTCGCTGGTCTGGTTTCTACCATTATACCAGACGCCTTTGCAGGTGACAACAACTTTGTGAAAAATTGAGGACCAGCTATTTGAAGAACTAATGTAATTACTCCAAGGGCTCCAAGTCCTGCCCATACTTTTCGTTCAAGGTTGGTAAGTCGTTGTAACACGTTGTTATGGTCTGTGTCCATCTGTTCACGTAACTTATCAATCTTATCAAATAGAATCTCATCGATCCTCTCCTGTTTACCAAGGCGCTCTTCGTGTACCGCCAGCATCTTACTGACGTTACTATTTACCTCAGTGATTTTTAGGATAGCTTGATCAAGTTTTTCAAAAAACTTTTCGATTGTGATGACCTTTTCCTTTAGAACGGCCACTTCAACATCGCCGCAGCTATTGTCCATTTTTCGTTGCTTTATAAACGTCTCCTTTGTGTTTCACAAGACGATTATAAAAAGTCACTAACTCTTTAGGATAATTTCTATTTCTTTTCTGTCTACGATCTATTCTACCGATCACTGGATCATAACCGGCCGTGGGTCCTGATGGATTTGAACTCGCAGTAAATCCTCCACTTCCACCAGGAGGATTTGCAACTATATTTTCGTGAAAGTAATTGATTACTTTTTGAAGTCTCTTGTCCATCAGACTTGTTTCAATTGAGAAAAACAATCAACGTCAACAAAGATGTCGTGAATTTGACCTTTAGGATAATCGGGTAGTCTACCCAAATATACAATAAAGGCTTTCATAGCAGACCAAAGATCTCTATCAATTTTATAAAACAAAAGTGGAGTGGCTGCATCACCGAATACGTTGTACACACATATGAAGTGGTTCAACAAAAGGTGAGTTTTTAAAACTCCAGTTTTCTTATACCTTCGTAGAAGACGTTTGATATATTTGAATCGTTTTAGATCATCATAAAAATCCTCTTGCGTGATTGCTTGGGGATTTTCGTAATGTTTAATTGCGAACATCAAATAGTTGTCTTCATTCAACTCATAAAAATTCATCCGTCACGATAACGAATCGTGACTTTATTTATCAGGTTACAGGAAGAACGTGTGAGGCAACTTGAGTTTGGGTCGAAATACCAGACATTGCAACCATTGTTTCACTCTTAACTCTCAGAGTGCCGTGACAATCGATATAGGTTTGAACACCAACCCAACCAGCGTGAGCAACCGCATACTTCGATGATGCAGTTGATCTTGATGAAGCCATTGTGGCGTCAACACCAAATACCTTAAAGGAAGTAGAACCGACACCTACAGTTCTATTGTCCTTAACACCTCTGGGATCTTCGTCCAGATACTTAGGTCTTTGTCCAACACTATGGATGGTGGCACCAGCAATATCTGAGGAGATAGTGTCAGTATCTACCAGTGTCATCGACACGGAACTTGCGATACTAGCAATAACTGCATAACCTTGAGAAGCACCCAGGCCAACAGTGATAACATCACCAACGACGTAATTTGTGAATGTAGTGCCAGTTCCAGTAACAGTTGTACCACTTACGGTAACAATGCCAGAGCTTGCAACCGTTCTATTATCGTTATTGCCCCAAAGAGCCATGGTTTGTTCCTGCAATTATTTCCTATAATTTATTTATAAAAAAAGGAGGGTTTAGACCCTCCTTATGGTTATAATCAAGCCTCAGGTTTGAACATCAGTTCTTTTACTGTGGCTAAAACAGCATCATCAATGCTGTTGTCTGTGGTTTTTACCAACTTTTCAAGAAGTTCAATGATCAACTTTTTAACGGCAGGGTGAGTAACAACTCTAAGAAGAATTGGTTGAATCACCATAAGTAAAGCAGGCATAACTTTAATGCAGCTACGCCTTATATAGGATCAGGCTTTTTTCTTTGCGATCTTTGTTGCGGTTGCATACATCACTTCTTTGGCACGATCACCGTACTTAGAGAAGTCACCTTTTTTCTTCATTGACTTTACAACCTCTTCACGTTTTTTCATCTCAGGTTCGGTCAATTTCTTTTCATCAATCAATTCACCTTCGACTTCAGTCTCTTGATTAAGTTGTTGTTGTAAAGCTTGATTACGTCTTTGAAGATTACCAACTAAACCTGGTTGGGGTTTTCCTTGTTCACCAGCTTTCTTTTGTTGCATCAATTTGTTTACAATCGCGGCACCACCAAGACCGATACCAAGTGCGGCACCTGCAGCAAGAGCTGGGGCAATTTCATCAAGTTTGTCAATCTGTTCTACCGAAACCAGTTCAACTTCCTCACCCATAGGAGGATTGATGGTAATTTTATTGTTGACACCAGGTTGGGCTACAGCATCAGTTTCCGTAGCCTTCTTCATCTTTTTTAAGTTGTCATCCCCAATGACCTCTTTGAGATCATTTCTCCAATTAGAGAACCCTTCGGTTCTTACATTTCTCTTCTTGATCGCATTACCAACAGCAGCACGACGCTTCAGTAAATATGCATCTGATTTATCCTTGTCACCGTCATTGTCCACATCACCATCTTCTCTACCAACTGGATCTAATCTTTTCTTTTTCATTCCACCGCCTGCAGCCTGAGCTTTCTTCTCACCTTTCTCTTCAGGAGCTTCACCCTGATCGGTCATTTCAACAGAGGCAATCTTAGGATCAGCACGGAGTTGTGCAATCTTTTCGCGGGTAGCAAAACGAATGTAGGAAGATCCAGTCTCTTTCTCTTTTACACGAACCTTATACTTCGTTCCGGCCTTGGTTTCTTTTGTTGTGAGTTCTTGGAGATCACCGAAGTATTGATCCCACTCAGCACTCTCTCTGAAACCTTGGAACTTATTAGCAAGTTGAGCTTTCTGTCTGGTAGGAATATCAAACAGATGTTGATTCGCCTCAACGAATCTTGCAAACTGTTTGACTGACATTTGATACTTTTCAGCCTGCTCTGTGAAGGCGTTGTTCTTTCTTACGAGAACCGACTCCATTTTGTCGTCGTCATCCTCACACTCACAAGGATTCTTACCACACTTAGGGCATTTCTTGCCCTTTTCCATTTGAGATTTTTTCTCATTATCCTCTTCAGCAGAGTTCTTGCTGATTTGTGAGTACGCTTCTACAAATAATTGATACTCAGATCGAACTTGTTTGGAGTCCTTCATTTTTACCTGGGTGTTCTCAAAAGTTTCCTAACTTTATTTATAAATGGGTATTTCTGTCCAGGTGTCATACTGATTGCGTGATCACGATATTCAACGGTTCCAATCTCATAAACTTCATTCACATCTTTCAACCAAGACTTAAACATAATATTATCCTCAGTGACTGCAATCACATAGTTTGCACCACGTCTTGTGATTTTGCCAATCAATCCGTGGTTCATATTCTCAACCCATTGACCAACTTGAAATAATTTTTGACTGATATAATTTTCACGAAGAGCTGTTGGAAACAACTTAGGTGCAATACGCCACTCCTCAGTTGTTTTCACTTTCATATTCTTGCGTAGTGTATCATACAGTTGTTTAGTAGTGGTATCATCCAAATTCTTGGAGATGCCACCTCTAAAGGTTTCATAGTCACCATCTAGTGCCGCCTTTCTCAGTTTAGAGGCAGACATACCCTCAACGCCTTCGGCATCGGCATCACGTTCGCCGGCCGATATAACGTTAATTTTCTGAAAATTATACAATTGACCGTTGTATTTGTTTGCGAGGTTCTCAAACTCTTTGACTCTATCAGATCCAACCACAATATTGACAGAGGAATGTCCTTTTGCATCTGCAGCCTTTAATACATCGAAAATGGTTCTGGTTCCTTCATCATCAACAATTGCATTTGCGTGTTGAGGAAACATCTTACGCATATATTGAACCTTCTCACTAGGATCAAGAGGGTTCTTTCCAGGATCCTGTGATCTAGAAGGATAGATGCGATACATTCCACCCTTACCAGCAGTTTGACTGATGGTGTTGAGAAGTTTTTCGTGACCAATTGTAGGAGGATTGAAACGGCCAAAACCAATTGTGATCGGACCAGAGTCTCCTTTCTCTCCCTCTTTTGGTTGTGATGTTTGTTGTTTCGGTTGTTCCTTTGGTTTTTCTACTGGCTTCGGTGCAAGATCAGCAGGATCCATAGGAGAACCAGCGGACTTACCACCAAAGAACTTTAGTTGACCACCAATCGTCTTAGCTACTAACTTACCACTCTTATCGTACCAGTCACCGTGACCATCACCCTTAAGACCCATCTGTTTGGCCTTTTCAGATGCTTGTGTTGCAGCCTCAAGTATATTCTTAACTCTGTTGAAGAATCTCATGCCTTATCCCAGGTTTTATCAACGGTAAAGTTTGCGCGACTGAACTCTAGACGATCAACAAGTTTAAGAGCATTACCAGAACGAATAGCAACAAAACCTTCAGGTGCGGTTACTTTGTAACCGTTCTCAGTGCGGAGGAAAGTTCCCAAAGTTTGAACTCTCTCAAGTCTACGGATGATGTAATTCTTGGCTTCAATCAAATTCATATATGATGCAACCGTGAAGTAAATGGGCCTTTCATTCACTTGAATGAACTTAAGTCCATTTGTTCTCATTTGTAAATATTTATCTTGTGAAGTTTTAGTCTTTTTCAACGCGATCTCTTTATTCAAAAGGTTTGAGTAATAGACCTTGAAGTCTTGCACAACAGCCTTTGCATTACGAATCTGTTTGCCCTCACGAATATAAGAGTTGAAGAACTGTTTGAATAATACATTCATCATAAACTTACTCTCACCGTACTCAGTGAGAATGTTCAAGAATGAACTGGCTTGTTTGAGAGAACCCTCTGCACGATTAACCAGAAGATCATACTGTTGTTTTTCTTGAGTCGTCAATCTTGCCGCACCAGTGACATCAGTGAACTCAGAACTAAACACCATCACATCTGCGTTACCCTGCAGAGTAGAAACATTTGCACCGAAGGTTGCACTCATATCGGCAAGTGTAGGTCCAGTGTATGTCGTGTGAAACACAATACCAAGTTTAGCCCTTGCAACTTTACGGCCAATGTCAGAATCTGCGGGTACGGCGTAGACAATTGTATTCGGTTGAAAGGTGATGGACTGAACACCATCGATTGTTTTAGTGTCCTTATCATTGGTAAACAAAAGATCACCTTGTAGAACACCCTGAATCGGAAGTTGTGACAGATACTTATATGCGTCTTTCAGTTTCTGAGCTAGTTGACCTTCATAGATCTTATCTACGTCAGCTTCAGAATAGATAACCTTCGGTGCAGTTTTTGCAAACACAGACTTGGTGCCTACAAAAAACTTTTGAGACTGTGGATCACGACCACAAATGATTGCGGGTGCACCATCCCACTTGGTTGTGATCCTAACATTGGACTGAGGTTGAGTGAGCATATCACCCAACTCACGGAGGAAATTGATTGCATTGAAACCACCCTCAGACCCCTGATTAAGGATGTCGTCTTCTAGGTGTTCCAGGTGTGTGTTCTTAGCCATATCCTTATAATACCAGAGAATCGACCGTGTGGTCAGAGGAGTGTGTCAATATTTACACCGGCCCCGGCAAGGGCTGCAGGAGCGATGACGCATCTAACGTTTTCAATTATTTTCTGAGTACTTCCACTCTTCACAACAACTCTTCTGCCACTGGTAAATCTTGCAACAATGATTGCGCGATATGGGTTACCAGTCTCTGTGAATGGAGTTGTCACCCCATTGATTTCCATTGGACCAGAGAATGTAAGTTGGAACGTTATATCACCATCTGGGCTTACAATCGGTGTAAAAACAAATTCACCTTGACCCAATAGATGAACATTGTCTGGTCCAAATGGTCTACCAAAGTCTGGGCCATATACAGATCTACTAATCAGAGTTGGATCACCAAGATACCTAAAAACTCTTTTTGTAAGTCTCCCACCACTAAAAGGATTGTTTGTGTATTGATTCAAACCCATCTTGTTATCTTCATACAGTGTATAAAGATCATTGAAGAATTGTTGGACCTCAGCATCATCCGTTATTAATCCAGGATTTGCTGGCGTTCCAGACTGTTCGGAGACACCACCATATTGTTGAAACGCAGCTGCAGTTGCACCTTGTTTATGAGAAATGTATAGGATCTCTTTTCCTCTTCTATCAGTCAATGCAAAATCAGCTTTGGCTTCCCTACCTAAAGGTCTTGTTGTTACTTTCTTGATGCCACAAATACCGTTGATAGGACCAAGCCCTGGTACCGTAATGTTGAATGATGAGGTACCTCCTCTACCAACACCAGCAACTTCCTTTAGTTGTTCCAGGAGTGTTTGTGTCAGAGTGAGTGTTCTTTTCTCTGCAGCATCACCAGCACTCGTTGGTTTTCTAATGGATGTAATCTTCAGATATCCAGTTTTACTTTTGTATCTTACCTGTGCACACTTTTCCGTTCTTGCCTTACCCAAGGCTCCTTTGGTAACAATCACATTGTAGATCGTTGTACTTGTAATTTTTACCTTATCACCAACCTGAACGACACCAATCACATCACTCTGTTTAGAGGGTGATGTTTTTGAATAGATTATCCCCGCAGCTTCGATCAAGTAATCTGTCGATGCTCGATCAGAACGATCTACAACGTAGACTTTCCAGTTCTGTTCTCCTGCAGTTGTTTTTCCAGAGAGACTAGCCATAAAAAAAGAGGGTCCAGCCCTCCTATTTATTCTTTAGTTGTAAATGCCTCTGCAGTAATAATATCGAGTTGAGTATCAATCTGATCCATCACTCCACGGAGATTAGAAATTCTAGGAGGTGCAAACTCTTGACTATATCCTACAGTTGCATTATCAAGTGCAGCAAGAACTTCAAGTGCAACAGGAACTTCAAGTTTGAGATTTACTTTTTTCATAGTCAGTCTTTATCGAACATAGAACCAAAAAAACCTTTGTCACCAGGTTTACGATTTTCAAGTTTATCAAGAATAGAATCTGTGGCCTGCAGACTTTCAATACGTGAAATCAGGTCTGCAATCACACTACAAACCATCGGTCGTTCTTGACGTGCTGCATATGCAAGTGCATTACGCAATGATGACTCGGCTTCTTTCAAGGATTCTTCAACAGATTGTGATAGTGCCATACTTCTGGATTCTCCAAGTCTTTACATCTGGGATAGAAGATACCATCACGGTAACAGGCATCTTCTGGTTTTTGTCTGTCATATTTTACCACAAGATCGGGTGGTTGTCTGAAGTTACAGAGTTCACCCTGTTTCTCAATAAAGTTTACGAAACAAAGTTGTGCGACAATCGGGGCAAGATATGAAAGCCCGTACATCAGACATCTCCTTCTTTACGGTTCTCAGAGAAGTATACATCAAATGCACCCTCTGGGTAACGGGCCATCAGTTTTTCTACATTCATTTCAACCACTTCTTCAAGTGACACACCAAGACCAATGCACGCTTGCATTACATACCACATAATGTCACCCAGTTCACGTTTGAGATGAAACAGGTTATCTTCATTAACAGGTTTACCTTGAAAGACGATCTTCTTTACTACCTCAGTAAACTCACCAGATTCTGCAGTCATACCTACAGCAGCAGTAAGCAGTCGCTGGGAAGGAAATCCCTGATCATTGAGAACTTCAAGGCGTTGGCTAAAATTATTATAGTTACGACTTTCTTTTGAAGTAACGGCATCGACGAACTCCTGGTACTTATTAAAATCAACGTGTCGTTTCATAGTCAAAACTTCAACTCCGCGAATCTGTTCTTGAATTTACTTTCAGGCTCATCATAGTCTGCATCCTGTCCTTTGTCAAGGATGTCGTGTTGAGCAACCTGTTCACAATCATATAGTCTCATCTTTGCACGATCGATACCAACAATGAATCTCTTGTTGATTGTAGGATCATTGTACCTATTCTTCAGTTGTTTCACCATAATCTGTCCAAGTTCTTCCAACTCCTCTGTACTAATAAGAGCAAACATAAGATCGGCAGTAGCAGGAAGGCCAAAGGATTCAGAAGTATCAGTAAGTTCAACATCAGAACTACCATAACCTGACCTAGTAGTTTGAGTGGCAGACACAATTGGGACACTGAATTCCACGGCGAGACCTCTAAGCTCTTCTGCGATGGCCTTAATATGCGTATAAGAATTGACGTTACCCAATTTTGAATACCGACTGGAAGCACAAATATTGAGATAATCAATAAAGATAATATCAGGTCTAAATGACTTCTTAAGTGCAAGTTCATTGAGAAGAGCCTTGAAATGTCCACTATGGGCAGATGCAGTGGGATATTCTTTGATGATTAGTTGTCCCTGTGTCTTCTTTGCAATGTTATTGACCTTGTTCTCAAACATTACTTTGGGGAGTTCGGTGATCTCTTGAATATTGACATTGAGAAGGTTTGCATCAATTCTCTCTGCAATTCTTTCTTCTGCCATTTCAAGAGTAATATAGAGAACGTTTTTCCCCTGCAGTAAGACGGAACTAGCCACGTGGCACATGAATAGAGATTTGCCGACACCCGTACCAGCCAAAGCGATATTGAGAGTCTTATTAGGGAGACCACCTTTTGTGATCTTGTTAAAGTATTCAAGGTCGAAAGGGATTTTCTCCTCTTTCCGATGATATACCTCGTAACGTTGTTCATAATCCTCAAGGTAGTCGTGACCGATATGATTATCAAATGATACAGCTAGTGCATCACTAAGAATACTGGGAATGGCATCCCGACCTTTCTTATCATCTTGTCCATCTGCAATCTTGATGGACTTCATCAACGCAAGATAGATTGCACGATCCCGACACCACTTTTCAGTTGTGTCAAGTAACCATTCTTTATTAGTTGGTTGATCCGATAATGATGTAACCAGTTCAATAATCTCTTTATGTTCAGTGTCAGTTACATCAGATCGACTTTCAACTTCAATCTTGAGAATTTCTTGCGTAGCTGGTTTGTCATATTTAACAACAAACTGAGCGATCTCTTCATAGATCACACGATCTTTATGGTCTTCAAAATAATCTGGTTGAATGAAAGGTACTACCTTACGTAGATAGTCCTCATCGTGAATCAGATTACGAAGGATTGTATTTTCAACTCTATCCATAGTGGAGATACGTGCTCATTATGTACTTGTTTCCACTGATAGGTGGTTTACCTGAGTGTGGATACTCCCAAGTTGGAGGGAATACTAATACCGAACCAACTTTTGGCTTGATGATTATATCGTGAAAAGGGAAAGTTGTCTCCCCACCTTCATCAACATTGTTTAGATAGAACAAAAAAGCCAAATAACGTCGCGCACTATTGTAGTCCGCAACGTCAATGTGTTCATCAAACCGATCTATACCCCCAGGTTCATACCTTTTGAGTCTGAACTGTTCCATCGTTTTTACAGGAGGCATATGTTTGGCAAGACCAAGAAGGTTTGTCTGATACATCTCAACACAAACCTTTACTCTCTCAACCAAGTATGGAATAACCTCTGATGCGTGAGTGTTTACATTCCATTGTGTAAAGTTCGGTCTACCATTATTAATAACTTTAGCTTGACCCCCAGATCTTTCATTGAATAGTGCAATCAATGAATCACAAACACTTGGGCTTAAGATATGGTCGTAAACTTTAACCGTATGAGAATTCGTTCTTCGCAGCTTCATCAAGTAACTCCATCACTTCAGGTGTGAAATACTTCTCTGGTTCTGCAAGAATTTGTTTGGCATAGATTTTTTTACCATCAAATTCATATCGACCAGCAACGTTCTTCCACATACCATATCGTTCACCAAGTTCCAGAAGACCATAGTAACGATCTAATCCACGTTCATCATAGAACAGACGAACCTCTACATCTTTGTTCTCTTTACTCAGACGCGACTTAGCAGTCTTAGCTTTGATAAGATTGCCGACCACTTCTGTTCCATCCTTTTCTTTCTTTTTGCTGAGATAAATGATTGTAGACGCTGCGTACTTGAGTCCGCTGCCTCCACCCATTTCCTTAGTTGGTACGTAAGCTCCGATAACATCGTAGGTATGGTTGGTAACGATCATTGGAATGTTAGCTTGTCCCAACTTAAGTGTAAGCATACGGAAAGCACCTTTGACCAGTTGGGATTTGGTCATATCACGAACTTGTTTGTCGTTCAGTGCGTCTGTAATCTCTTTGTCGGTTGAAAGCATACCAAGAGAGTCTAACACAAACATACAAGGTCTGCGTTCATCTAATGGTTTCTTAAGGTATATATCTACGGCTTTCAGTGCCTTGGTACGAAACTCTTCAATTGTTACAACATTAACCACGACAAAACGTGATGTGTCGATGCCGCGCGATTCCACAAGTGATTTTGTAATGGCAGCCTCAGTATCAAAGTAGAGACAATAACCATCAGGATGAACGTCAAGGAAATTTTTAACGACAGCCAGGGAGAAGAAAGTTTTTCCAGTAGAAGACTCACCAGCAATAGCAGTAATCTTGTTCCCAGATACACCACCAAATACACTACCTGAAACCAGTGCGTTAAAAATGTACGAACCCGTGTCCACATAAGTTTCAGTCTCGTCAATCTCTGAAGCTAATTTGGTGTATTCGTCACCAATCTCTTTTACAATATCTTTAAGAAAGTCCATTCATTCCCATCGCAAAGTTTTGAGATATTCTAACACATTTTCACGCACGTCCATCAATTCGTGAAAACATTTCTGATCGTGTGCATCTTGACGTAGTTCACTATCAGGTTTGTGCACACTTTCGATGAAAAGATCCAGCCCACGATTCCATTTATCTTTCTTGGATTCGGGGTCGTAAAAGTAAGTCATAGGAAAAACGATTCTAGGTTGACTGTTTTCTCTACACCCCATCCTATCACATCAAGAATAATTTTCAAGGGGTCTAGAAATGATTTTTCAAATTGCAGATCATAATCGACATACTTTTCAATACCAATCTCCCTAGGGAAATCTTGGATGAACGAAATCACATTCTCGTGAATAGGATTCGGAGTACGTAGATAACAGAACTTGATCTTTTCACCATTCTTAATCAGTGAATACTTACTGTCTAAGTCAAGTCTCTTGACGTGAAAGTTAAACAACAACGCACCACGAACGTGTATTGGTGTTTTCTTTTCGTAGATGGCTTGATTACTCTTATACTTTGTAACTTCACTCACAGAACGTGGGAAAGAAATTTCCTCAGGAGGAAGTTTCTTAAACTTATTACGAAACTCATCGATGAACTTGACCATATCATCCTCAGTTCCAGCCATCATCACCTTAAGTGCATCTTTGATGGCCTTACGACAAGGTGCTGGAGTTGAGGATTTGACGGCTTCAATACCCATAATCTTAAGTTTGGGTTCAGAATATCGAACACCTTCACTATCCCAGACATTGAGAATGTATCTTTTCTTTGCAGTCCAGATGCCACGATCCGCAATGTTCTCACGTTTCATAGACATCTTCTGATCATATGCGTTCACATACTCAGCAAGTTCTTGATAACTGTTTTCAATGTAAGGTTCAATCTGGTCCTGACAAGCCTTGTTGAGAAAGTCAACGACCTTTCCTTTATCAGATACTCCCTTAGGAAATACAAGATCAACAAGTGGACCAAGATGTAGATAGATAGAGTCTGTATCAGACGCGATAACATAATCTACGTCTTGTGTCTTTAACAGTTTATTTAGATACTGATTCATCTTGTTCTCAATCCAACGAATTGAGACTTGACCAGAAAGAGTAATCGCTTCTGCGTTTTCTAATTTGTAATACCTGAAGTAATTATTACCGATAGCACCATAAGCAGAATTAAGAGAAATCTTTTTCGCCATCTGAATGTTGTTACATCTGGCAATCTCTTTTTGAAGTGCGATGGAAGGAGTCTTTTCATTTTCTTTCTTAGCTTCAATCATCTTCTTCTTAAAGATGACACGTTCATCATAATACTTCTGCATCAATTCAGGAAGAAAACCTTGACGGTCCTTCTTAAACATTGCACCATTAGGGCAAACTGCATAATCTTTGAAGAGTTCAAAACTCAGTTCGTTGTTTAGGATCCTTTCAACATTTGCAGTGGGATGTCTCTCTTCAAGTAAGGTTTCTGGCGAGATGTTGTACTGCATAATGAGATGAGGGTAAAGGCTATTAAGGTCAAAACTGACCACCCAATCATAACGCCCAGGAATCGGTTCCTTAACGTAGGCTCCTGCGTACTTTTCATCTTTCTTTTTCCCTTCCTTAGGTGGGATGACGATGTTCTTTCTCCTCAAATAGTTATAAATGATAGAATCCCAAAGTCTTACCTGAAAGAAGATGTCTTGATAATTTACTTTTGCATCATAAGCCATCGTAAGTGCAAGTTCAATCAACTTGAGTTTATCCTCAAGACGGTCAACGAGTTCTACGTCAACGATGTTGTACTCAACAAACTTTTGCCACCCGTTTGTATAAAAATCTTTGAAGGTTTCAAACTCACTATGATCTAGTTTCTGTGAATTGAGTTCTTGTTGTGCAATATAGTCCAATCGAAAACTCTCCTGATTCGGAGTACCAGGAGACCAACGATACAGTCTCATATAATCCAGAATAGACACACCACCAATATCCACACAGAAGTTCTTGCGACCCTGCACAAACATCTCTTGTTGTGTCACTAATCCCCAAGGTGATAACCGACGCATCAGTTTCTCACCAAGAACACGATTCAAACGACCAGCAAGATACGGAAGGTCGAAGAACTCACAGTTCCATCCCGTCACAACGTCAGGAGTATTTTCAATCCACCACTGAATGAACGTACTCAACAGTGCATATTCAGTTGGACATTGAATATACTCAACGTTCTCTTGTTTATTATCAAATGGTCCTACACCCCAAGTGATAATCTTCTTAGTGTTGAAATCCTGAATGGTGACCAATAGAAGTTCCTCTGAACAACTTTCAACGTCAGGAAATCCATACTCAGTTTTAGTCTCAATGTCAATCGTTACAAGATTAATATTGGCGATATCAAAGTCAATATGTTCTTGAAGATAATTATCAGAGATGTATTGATAGATAAAACGTTCAAACCCATAAATTTTGAAACCATCCACACCTTCGTACTTCTGAATGAAGTCACGGGTTTCGCGGATGGTTCCAGGCTTAATCGGTTCAACTGGTTCACCAGATAAAGTCTTATATTTTGTTTTCTTCTTAGAAGGTACATACATCGTGGGATGAAACACCTCACGACTCATATACCTTTTACCATTTTCATAACCACGGACCAGAATTTGGTCCCCAACCATTTGTACGTTCGTATAAAATCGCATCAGGTGTTCTTCAAATACCAATCAAGTAAGTTTTTGGCGGGTTCCACAAAAGTGAGAACATCATCCGATCTGATTAGTATAACATCCTGTTCGGTAAATGACAACCAAGGCACGGGTTTAGAATCACCATCTTGAGTAACTACGTATGGTTTGATCAACTTACAATCGGGTTGACCAATATCAGCTACGACCTCAACTACTTCAGCAATGATGACTTTATCATTCTTCAAGAGTAGACATTGTACGTTCTTTTGCATTGAGTTGTTCCTCATATGATGTTTTAATTCTTGCAATTGGTTCACAGATTGTCACCACCCAATCAGCAGGAATTTGAAATTCAGTATCGTCTGAAAACGGTTGCCACTTTACAAAATTAACGTTGACCCGATTTGGATCTTCTTCTTCAGTAAGAGTCATAGCCCTAGAGAGACTTAAAGCTTTGGGTTCCTTAAGAAGAAACCCAACTACTTGTTCTCTACCATCTTTTTCAAAAACAAGTTCCTTTACGTCAGCGATTACCTCTTCTGAGGATTTGAGAACTAAAAGTTTTACAGACATCTTTTTCTCCAAATTATAAAGGGGGTTCCCCATAAAGGCAACCCCACTGCACGGCATGCAGGCAAAGTTATTTAGAGATAATCTTTGCGAGCGTGATGATCGGGAACTACTTTTCCCAGAATGATTGTGAGGAGTCCGTCTTCAAATGAGACCTCTCTGACTTCGGTGTCGTCGGATAAAGTCCACGCTCGTTTAAAACTTCTTTGAGCCATTCCCTTGTGGATAAACGTCCTATCCGATTCGGTATCGGACTTTTGCCCTTCGACAAAAAGTTTTCCATACTCGGTGAAGACATTGATCTCTCCCTTCTTAAATCCAGCGAGTGCGATTTCCAAACGGAACTCAACATTATTTACCTGAACCAAATTGTAAGGTGGGTAATTAGTTGTGGTTTCGTGAAGATTAAACAAACGATCGAAATATTCATCCATTCCGATGCTGTATTTGTTAATCCTGTCCATCAGACTAGGAAGATCCGCAGCCGTGTACCTTGTAAGGCTAGTCATTATTGTAGCTCCTTTGAAAGCGAGTTTGTATTGTGTGAACCCCGAAGGCGTTCATTATTAATTATAAGACAAATAAAAAGGACGGTGGCGAAAACACCGTCCATATAGTAGCGTGTATTCCGTATGTATAGAGTCGCGCACGAAGGCGACGTTCTATTTATTCAGTTTCTTCTACTTTTTTCTTCTTACCAATGTTGTATTTGGTTTCTAAAGCCCACTCATTCTTCTCTTTGTAAGAGAGCACTTTGATTTGGTTCAGAGGTGCAATTTCAGCAACACTGTCCTCTTTCACAACGTCAATCAGGCCCCAATCACACAGTAACTGAGTGATGCGATTACGACGTTGAACATCATTGACAGTCAGATTGGCCTTTTTACCATCCAGAGCAAAGAGTTCTTTGAAGTGAACGATAAAATACTTACCCTGTTTATGCAGAATGTGGCAAGATTGATAGAGTTTTTTCTCCTTTCGGGATGCAACTCCGATACGGGTCAAGGTCTCACGTACCTTGAGAAAATCATCGGGTTCTCTCAAAGTCACTTCTACCATTTTATCAGGAGACCAACGAACCTCAGGTTCCGCGATACTCATTGTTTTCCTCCAGTCTCAAGTTTTGATCTAATAAATGAAAGTTGTTCAGGAGATAAAATACGGAGGGCTTGAAGTGCCTTTTCATTACTATAACCATAGTAAGATTTAACTACATCAAGATCCTTGACTTTATCCTTTCGGAGCCAGGGAGAAAATCTCTTCCTTTTCCTCACACTATTTAGATAAAAGTCATATTGCAGCTTCTTGTCCAAAAAGTGTGTGATGTTCATTTCATTGGCATACAAAACTGTATCCAGATGACCAGACATACATTTGTTAATAATAAAGGGTGGATACTCCTTCTCAAGACTTGGATCTTCTTCAATGAGATCTGTCTTGTTCATATTGATTGAGTTCAACCAGTCTTTCAATTCAATCATTTAAACACCGCCGTAACACTAATCACTTTAGATCCTGGGTTCCTTGCAAGGGCAACTTGTTTTGCATCTCTATAGTCTGTTGCAATCACTTCTTCCTTGAACACTGTACCAGCTTTGTACAGGGTAACTTGACACTTCATCGGTTAATCATTTCAACGGTAAATCTTTCTGGAGATAAACCAGACCTAATCACTGGAACAGCCCAGAAAGGATCAACATCCTCACCACAAGTAAAGATGTCTACAAGTGCTGCACCTTTTTCAGGCCAGGTATGAATAGAAATATGAGACTCTGATAACAGAACTACGATGGTAACTCCTTGTGGTTCAAACTTCTTACTGCAATAGTCTACCACGGTTGCGCCAGTTTCGTAAGCGGCGTCTTTCAATAATTGTGTAAGATACTCAAGGTCGTCCAGTCTCTCTTTGTTTGCACCTTGAAGATTAAAAAGGCAATGTTGTCCAAGCATCTAAATCACCAAATAATAAAAAGAGGGGGTGTTAACCCCCATATTTATTCTATTTTGTCAAACCTCTACCGTGATCAGTCGGGAAGCATAATCATAGGCATATGAGGTACGAGCACCATGATGCCCCCACCCGATCCAACTATACGCATAGTCCATATAACGGTCGATTGATTTGCCTGGAGTTTTCATTCTCTCCTCAATCTTTTGCCACTGGACTTCATTCGTAAGATAACGAAGTTGCGTTTGAAGTGATGATGGAGAACCACCAAACTTCTTAGCGAAATCACCCAATCCATAATAACGGTTGGCAGATGTCCATTCTAATTTTATTTACCAAGTTCTACTGGCAATTTGATGTCGTTTAGTTCATCATAAAGAAGTTTAGCAAAAATAAGATGTGGTTTCTGTCTTGTTTCTATTGCTGAACTTGTAGCAACACTCCACATAATATCAAGTTGTAGTTTATCAGGTAGTTTCTTCATCAGGTAATTCCTCATTCAAATCAACACCATCTAAAATTTTATCTGCCCATTTTAGTGCTTCAATATTCTCAATAATAGATTTGATTTGTTTGAGATTATCATAAAGTTCTTTATTGAAATCATAACATTCAGTCAAATGTTCTATGTTGTTGTCCTCAAAGTTAGTTTCCTCACGGATTTCCCAAGACAAACCATCCATATCTGCTGCGGTTTCTGTGAGAAAGTATTCAAGTGTTTCAAGTAAAGTCATAATCCTCTGCGTGATACTTCGTCATTTAGTTCCCAACCAGCATCGTGTCCTACTTTGAAACCTTTTGTATATCCCTCATCATAAAGTTCTCGGGCAAACTTCAAGAGTTGTAAAGTATCTGCCTTCCAACAAATGTCCTCCCACTTTTCAAGAGTTAGGTGATTTTCGGCAAGTTGTAGGATTTGTTCTTCAGTCATCAGTTGGTTGCTTATGAAAGTATTATAGGGCATCACAGGGGGCTTTGGAGCATCCCTGTGCCAGTTCTTCAAGTGTCCCTCTTCTCCAATTTGAGTGGTGGTGGTCCTTTTGGTTTGTTTCTGTTCTCATATAATACTCCACCCAACCAAAAAACACCAGGAGCAACTTCCAATTCTTTTGAGAATAAGAATTTGAGTAGAGTTTTAATCATTATTCAGTCCATTCACGAAGGTCTACAATTTCATACCAATCACAACCCCAATCCCGTCCATTTACGGTATATCCTTTGGTTTTTTTGGGTTCTACTTGTGCCTTTGCTTCTTCATAGGTAGAAAAACACCCAACCCAGTCACCAGTATAAGCAGAAGGGTAATAATTTTCTCCAGCAATCAGCAAATAAGGTTTATTCATTTTTGTGCCTCCAAGCAAATAGAACAAAGACAGTCATCAGTTTTAGGAACTCTAAACATTATGTGATTACCAGAACAACAATCACTATCACCACATTTCATACATCTATCACAAACCCATTCTTTTTGGTTGCGACACTTGACGAAATCTTCAAGAGTGTATTGTTGGAGAGTAGAAGTCATCAGGTTTCTGTGTGTATGAGAGTATTATAAGGCATCACAGGGGCATTTGGAGTGTCCCTGTGCCAGTTCTTCAAGTGTCCTCAAACAACTCTACCATACCAAAAACCACTTGGAACTTCATCAATAGAATTTATGTATTTGTTTTCATTTCCATTTGTAATCCACTTTTTACCATAACAAGGATTTTTCTCACCAAGTTTTGCCTCAATATGTTTTCTTTTTGTTTCTGGATTTTGATGAGATTTGATTGCTGCCTGTCTATGGTTCTCAACTACTTCTGGACGATTGTGTGCTTTCTTTCCAACTCTACTTTTTTTCTTTTTGATTTCTGGTTTATTCAAAGTTCTAATCAAGTTTTTTCTTGCTTTCTCTTTGAGTTTTGGATTACTCATAGGATTGTATTCTGTTTTCATCAACTCACTTCTTTTCTTATTTGCTTCTTCACCAGCACCTTTATTACAATAAAATCCAGTAGAAGTTTGTTTTGCTCTATTAGCAAAATGTGGATTTTTATCTACTTCATAAAAGTCGTGGAGAGCACATTCTGCTGCCAGGGATTTCTCCACACTATCAAAAGTTTCTAATATTATTTTTTGAGTTGGATTGAAAGTTTTATCTTTGAAACTTCCAAAATAACTTACATCTTCTTCTGGAAGACATTTACATTCTCTTTTTCCAATATATCCCCTTCCATATTCCTCATAGGAATAATACACATAAAAGTGTTTCATACTACTCTAACTTGCTGACACTACTATTTATACAAGAAAGGAGTGCCAAAGCACTCCAATCTCACCTGAAAAGTGTCAGCAAGTCAGGTAAAGTTATTTAGACATCAGCAAGAACCAATCGTTTAGCATAGTCATAAGCATATTGTGTTCTTGCTCCATGGTGTCCCCATCCAATCCATTCGTAGGCATAATTCATATACCTATCAATAGATTTTCCAGAAACTCTCATTCTGTTTTCAATACTCTTCCATTGTGGTTCAGTAGTAATATACCGAAGTTGAGTATCAGCAGTAGAAGGATTACCTCCTATTTTTTTAGCAAAAGCACCCAGTCCATAATAACGAGAAGCAGAAGTAAATTGTATCAAACCATAACCTCTTCCACAATTATAGTATGAGGTTCTGCTACCACCTTCACAAACATTAGGCACGAAAGTAGATTCTTGCTTAATGTTGCCCATGATAGTAGCAAGGGCGTTTCTGTCTTTAACTCCAATGCTCTGGAAGTATGCCAGAGTAGCATTTTCATTTTCATTACACCCTTTACAAATTAACCTTGTCTCTTTAGGTTTTTCGGGAGCAACCTCTTTGGTCGCTGTCTTTGATGTAGGCTCCTCACGAATAATAGAGAATGGTTGGGGACCAGTCACAGGGGGAGGAGGAAACACTGAAGGCAGTGTTGCCACATTGGTTGTAACCGTTGCCAGAAGAGGCAGGGCTACTGTAAAGAAATTTTGCACTAGTTTTAATTGAACTCTACATCCGTATAGGGAAAGCGCACTTCCCTCTTCTCAGAGGGCAGACCCCACGGCTCTAATTTCACGTCAAAGTCTCATAATAAGAAACCCACCATTTAGGTGGGTCTTTACATTATAAGTTACTATTTAGATTGTGTCAAGGATCTAGACTTGTTCGATGATGACGTTGTACAACCCAGATTTATTGGAGTGTTCAAGAGCCTGTTCGACTGTATCGAATTTTGCAGCTTTGTCTTTTTCCTTTGTCCACTTTGGACTGTCATTCACGTTGTCCTGAAAATAATCCCAGGTGTCAATGATACCTTCTTTCTTAGCAATAAACATAAATCAAAGATCTCCTCTACGAGGGGTCACATAACCTTCAGTTCCTTCGCCTTCTACTTTTGTTTCCAGTGCTTCAACTCTTGCTTCAAGAGTTTCTGGAGATTCAACTTCAGGTGCTGGAGGTTCTGGTGGAGTTTCTATAACTTCTTCTCTGCGGGGCTCTTCTTTCTTATCATCATCCTCACCACCTTTCTTCATTGTATTGATACCAAAGGTTGCGGCAGATGCGGTGAATACAGTTGCAATAAAGGTAGGATCCATCTTGGATAACATACCAGCATAACTAGCAGTAAGAAGAGCAGCAGACCAACTCAAGATAGCAATACGAATAACTTGTCCCATAGCTTTCTCTCTTTTGTTTAAACAAACTTTATCGTCCATCAGTCTGGTGATGAGGTCCTTTTTATTTAGAAATTAGAATCTAAATTTAATTTTACCAGAGATTGAATTGTTTGTAACTCCATTATTTACTTGATGGGATCCTTCAATAATCAATACCTCTCTATAATCGACAGACGCACCCACACCATAAGAATTGTCAGTTCCGTAAGAACCTTCAACACTTACACCAAAGAGATCTTTTTTCTTACCACCAAATCTAGTCTCAAGTTTTAATCCAGCTTCACCAACGTGTGTCGTTTGATTATATTCAGCAACTGATCTTGCAGACTCTGGTGATCCAGTTTCAGTATAAGCATCTCTCTTGATATTAGAAACATTATAACCTAAAAATGGTTTAAACCAACCAGAGTTATTCAGATACAATCTATTATCAATCCACCACTGTTGACCATTGACCTTGGACCAGTTACCAAACATATATTCAACAGTTCTCGCAACATCATACTTATCTTGAGATGCACCTGCATTTGTGACCAGTGCTACATCTCTACCGTGGAAACTATTGAAGATGCCCACGTGTTGTCTCTTGAGATGTGAGATGCTATCAACACCAAGCATCTCAGAATAAATGTCATTATACTGTGCGCCTGCAGTCCATCCTTTAGTAAGATCTAATTCAAATCCTCCACCAAAGACTGTTGACTTTGATTCATAACCATCAGCATTATACGACTGCATAATACGACTGGTTTCAAATATTCTGAATTTTTTCTTATGATTTGTGATTGGTTCGTGGTTGAGTGTGCCGTTGATAGCATCACTCACACCATCAAGAACCTCTAGTTGATCAATACGACCAGAATAGTCAGCATATTGATGAGAAGTTGCAGACTGACTAGAACTACTTGTTGTTACCACTGAAGTTCCATTTGTTACAACTGTAGAGTTATCACTATAGGTATCAGTTGTAACTGGAGTTGTTGTGGTTGTAGTAACCGTTGTTGCAGTGACTGTCGTAGCAGCATCAAAGTTTAGTGTCTGTTTTCCACCACTCTCAGAAGTTGTATGGGTGACAACAGTGTTTGAGGTAAAGGTAGGAGCAGCAACACTTAATACAACATTATTAACTGTACTTGAACTTACCAGTGTCGGAGGTGGAGGTGTTCCGCCAGTTTCATAAATGTCAAGAACTCCATTTTGGTTAGCATCACCAGAAAGTGCTGCTGCAGAAAGAGTCAGAGTGCTGGATAGGATAATGTTATCCATAGGCATCCAATTGACTGTTGGAGACCCTGCAGCATTGTAAGTAAACTGGTAATCACCAGCAGCAAGTCCAGTAAAAGTTACACCCTGCCAAGCATATGATGTTTGAATATTAGTGTCATATGCAACTAATTGTGAACCATTGGAGGTGAAATAGTTTGTTCCAGGAATCAAACCGTTCGGTGTTGTTGCCGATATCAAACTCCAATTGACAGTTGTTGATGGAAAACTGTTACCGTTTATTCCAATGAGGGTTAGAGTGCCTTCATTGAAATTAGTTCCAGGGTGCCAGTTACCATACCAGAACGTGACTGATCCATTTCCTCCACCAACATATCCGATAGAGTTGGTGTGAGCAAATACTGCTGGAGTACCCAACAGAAGGGCAGACGCCGCAGCAAGCGCCCTTTTGATGTAAGACATTGAAAGTCCTCTGTAACCTAGTGTGTACTCAAAAAAACAAACTAAAGTTGTTTAAGTGAAGTATTCACCAAGTCCAGAGGACTCGGGTATGTAGATTCAAATCAAGAATCTGTTATCCTTTTTTCCAGGATTCTCCTTCAGCCTTTCTTCTACGTGCAAGTCCCGCTTCCACATTAGAACCAGGATTGCGATAGAGATACAAAGCATCAGGAACTAAATCCCATTCTTTATTCTTCAGGCGTTTAGTAATAGTATTAAAGTTATCACCACCGTAAAAGCCGGCACCAAGATTA
>VFQT010000866.1_pt1 | contig 40553 bp, 36 predicted proteins | sample 3512381 | NCBI WGS metagenome assembly VFQT01 (sample SAMN10412376, study PRJNA504923) | tailings metagenome | isolation source: Relicate 2 Philex TSF3 active mining site | place: Philippines: Tuba, Benguet | collected 2017-08-29 | reverse complement strand
CAAGCCATTCACGGCCTGGCTGATAACGGACTTGGGGTGGCGCACGGCCTTCGCGGTGATCGGAATGCTGCCGATCGTGATCGGGATACCGATCGTGTGGTGGCTCTTTCGCGAGAACCGGCAGGAGCCGACTGCGGCCGATGCCGCCGACGCCGGAGAGGAACAGGGCGGCGAGTATGGGCTGACTTTGAAAGAGGCGCTCCGCAGCTCGCGCTTCTGGATCTTGGCCGCCGCGTTCCTTCTGATCGCCTTCGCGCTGACCGCGCCCACGCCCAATCTTGAGAACATCCTCAAGTCGTTCGACTTCGAGCTGGTCGAGATCGGCCGGATCACCGCGAGCTTCGGCCTGGCGGTGATCGCGGGCCGAATCGTCGGCGGGTGGCTGCTGGATCGCTTTTGGGCTCCTGCCTGTGCATTCGTGATTCTGTTGCTGCCGGCCATCGGCACCTGGCTGCTCTCGGGCGACACGCTGAGCGGAACCGCCGCGACCGCCGCCGTGCTGTTTCTCGGCTTCGGCGCGGGGTTCGAGTTCGATCTCCTCGCCTATCTGATCAGCCGATACTTCGGTCAGAAGAACTACGGCGTGATCTATGGCTGCTTCTACACCGTGATCGCGCTTGGCGGAGGTCTGGGACCGGTCGTCTACGGGTACGCCTTCGACACCATGGGGACCTATCGCACGGCGCTCTACGGGGGGTTGGGGGCGGTCATTGTCGGTGCCGCGCTACTGCTGCTGATGGGGCCTTATCCCAAATGGTATAGGAGTGAGGCAAATAGGTGACACTGCACGGCGGAGTCGCATTCGGGTGTAAATACGCTTTGACACATGCGTCGATTTGAATTGTCATAAGAGCATACCAAAACGACCGATCGCTGCCGATCGAGCGGGTCCGCATTTTGGTACAAGAACAGCGAAGGAAACAGGGACATGATCCAGACGCAAGCAATCAAGACATCTTGCTTCGCCATCGCCGCGAGCCTCGCGGCAATGTCGAGCAACGCGGCATTCGCGCAAGCCGATGCTGCGGTCGAGGCAGAAACCTCCGGAATGCAGGACATCATCGTCACCGCGCAGCGCCGCCCGGAGCGCCTTCAGGAAATTCCGGTTGCCGTGACCGCCTTCACCGAGGCGACGATCCGCGATCTCAACCTCAATGACACTATCGCCGTGTCGAAGTTCGTGCCGTCGATGATCTCGCAGCACAACGCCGGTCTCGCATCGGCCAACGCCTATTACCTGCGCGGCCTGGGCAACAGCCAGTCCGTCGCGACGTTCGATCCGCCGGTCGGTACTTACGTCGACAACATCTACATCGCGCGTCAGAACGCCAACAACTATGCGTTCTTCGACACCGAGCGGGTGGAAGTCCTGCGCGGCCCGCAAGGCACGCTGTTCGGCCGCAACACCACCGGTGGCGCGATTTCGGTCATCATGCGCAAGCCCGCCGAGGAGTTCGGCGGCAAGTTCGAAGTGACCGCCGGATCGTTCGAGCGCGTTACCGCCAAGGGCATCCTCGACATCCCGCTTTCGGAGAACGTCCTGACCAAGGTCTCTGCGTTCTACATCAACGACAAGGGCTACCTGAACAACATCACCACCGGCGAAACGCTGAACGGTGAGCGCAGCTACGGCTTCCGCGGCGACGTGCGCTTTCTGGCGGGCGACAATCTGACGGTCGACATCTCGGGCGAGTATACGCGCAACACCGGCACATACCTCGGTACGCGCGGCTTGCCGGTGGCTTCTCCACGCTTCCGCACGACGGCGACGCCAGTATTCTACGAAACCGCTACGAACATGCGCAAGACTAGCTGCGATGGCGATCCGGTCACCATCCTGCTCACCACGAGCAACGGCCTGTGCGCGCAGTCGGACGGCTACGCCATCACTGGCAATGTTACTTATGAAACCGATGCGGGAACGCTTGAGGCGATCCTCGGCTGGCGCAAACTCGATCAGGGCTACATCAACAACTACAGCGCAGCCGTGGTCAACCGCTTCGCTGGCTACGTCCTGGCCGATATCATCGAGAACAAGCAGCACTCGGCTGAGCTGAAGTGGACGGGCGACACGATGGATGGCCGCCTGCGCTATGTAGCCGGCCTGTTCTATCTCAAGGAAATGAACGAGCTGAAGAGCGCGGACTTCGTCGGAGGATCGACCTCATACCAGCTTTCCGCCGACCGTCACTTCGAGCAGGTAGTCGAAACTGCGGCTGCCTATCTTCAGGCGGACTTCGAGATCGTCCCCGATCTTACCCTGACCGCCGGTGCCCGTTACACCTGGGAGCAGAAGGATCTGGAGTTCTTCCGCTCGACGCGCTTCCCCGGCGCAGGGTTCGACAGCGCTGCGGTGCTTGCCGCCGGCATTCCACTGGAGCTTACCGAAAAGCGCGTCACGCCGCGCGTTGCGCTTTCTTATAAGCTCGATCCCAACGTGCTGCTGTTCGCTTCGGTGACCAACGGCTTCAAGTCGGGTGGCTGGAACGGCAACTCTGCCTCTCCCTCCCGCGTGCTTCCGTTCCGCCCGGAAGTCACCTGGTCGTACGAAGCTGGCCTCAAGTCTGAGCTGTTCGATCGCAAGCTGCGCGTGAACCTCACCGGTTATCTGGCCGACACCAAGGACGTGCAGATCACTTCGGGCATCATCCCGCCGGGTGAAACCGCGATCGTCAGCCTGGCGCGTAATGCGGGCACACTGCGGGCCTACGGTCTGGAATTTGAAACCGCGTACCAGTTCAACCGGAACTTCAACATCTTCGTGAACGGTTCGGTCAATCGCGGCGAATACACCACGATCTCGCTCGTTCCCGGCATTCCGCTGAACCTTCAGGTTCAGGAAAGCACGGTGCCGGTGCGTATCCCGCGCTTCCAGCTGGCCAGCGGCGGTACGTTCCGCCTGCCGGTGGAGGCACTGGGCGGCGCGCTCGGCTTCACCGCTGCTTATCGCCACAACTCGCCCTATTGGGTCGCGCTGCTGAACACCGCGCAGGCGCCGACGGAAGACTTCGTCGACCTGCAGGTGTCCTTCGAAGAGGAAGAGGGCCGGTTCGGCGTATCGCTGGGGGTCACCAACCTGACCAAGCAGGAAACGATCACCGCGAACTTCCTGTCGCTGTTCCCCGGCGATCCGCGCCGCTTCACGGGGCGGCTGTGGTTCAACTTCTGATCGGGTCGCACCATCGGAGGAAGGGGGAGGCTGTCTTGCGGCAGCCTCCCCTTTTTATTTGCCGCCAGCGATTCGCAGCCGCCTTGCGATCACAACGGGTAGGTACTATTCCCCGGCCTGCCGCGACGATGCACATTGGAGCGGTTATCCATCCATCGCGCGTCGCGGAAGTTACCGGGATTTTGCCGGCAGGCGCGGTTCCAGGGGTTGAACGTTGATCGATCGGGCTGCCGCGGTACCGTTGTACCATCAAATCTATCTGCAGCTCCGCGATGAGATCCTCAGCGGCCAGCGCCCCTATGGCAGTTCGCTGCCTACCGAGCAGGAACTCTCCGAAATTTACGAAGTCTCGCGCATCACCGCGCGCCGCGTGCTGAGCGAACTGGCGGACCAGAACTTCGTCGAGCGCAAGCGGCGGCTGGGAACGCGCGTGATTTTCGAATCCCCGACCCGGCCGATGGAAGCCAATCTGGACCAGGCGGTGGATTCGCTGCTCGCATTCGGCCGGCGCACCAGCGCCAAGGTTATCGAAATCAAAACCGAGCTGCCGACCGATTCAGTCGCCAGTGCGCTGCACCTGGCCAGCGGCGATGAAGTCGTGCGTGCGCTGAGAGTGCGCAGCATGGATGGCGAGCCGCTGGGTTATGTTGTCAGCTACGTGCCGGCGCGGCTGAGCGATATCGTCACCGCCAAGAACCTGGCCCGCATGCCCATCCTGAAACTGCTGGAGGAGGCTGGCTACAAGGCCGGGCACGCCGAACAGACGATCAGTGCGATCGAAGCGGACGCCACCATCTCGCAGGCGCTGGGCATCGAACCTCGGGCAGCGCTCCTGCGGATTTCCCGCACGTCTTACGACCAGAACGACGTGCCCTTCCTTCTGACCTTCGCCCACTATCGTGCCGACAGGTTCACGATCCGCCTCGACTTGCAGCACCTAGGCGCTTCGATGACTCCAGCCTTGTCGTCAGGCGAAGACTCAAGGGCGTGACAAGACCCCAATTGGCATATATGTAATACAAATCAGGTAGTGCCGGGTTCAATGAGTCCGCGCTGCAAGCATGCCATAAGGGAGCAACGTGTGAAGGCCTATCAACTCGGCGAGCAGAACGGCATCGAAGCGCTCACCCCGGTCAGCAAGGCCGAGCCTCAGCCGGGAGCCGGGCAAGTCGTGGTTGCCCCCTCGCTGATCTGCCTCAACAATCGCGATCTCCAGATCATTCGCGGGGTCTACGGCGCCCGCAAGGCGACGGACCGGGTGCCCATGTCCGAAGGCGTGGGCAAGGTCGTCGCCGTGGGCGAGGGCGTCACCGGCTTCCAGGCCGGAGACCGCGTTACGTGCAGCCACTTCGTCAACTGGCTCGACGGCGACTTTTTCCTCGGCGCATTCGCGCACGACATTGGTGTGAGCCATGACGGCTGGCTTGCGGAACGCGTAGTCATCCCGGCGTCGGCGCTGGTCCGCGTGCCCGACAGCTTGTCCGACGAGCGCGCGGCTCCGCTTTCGGCGGGTGCGCTGACGGCCTGGCATGCCGTGGTCGAGGTGGGCAAGGTCAAGGCGGGCGACCTCGTACTCGGCCTTGGCACGGGCGGCGTGTCGATTGCCGCGCTGCAGATCGCCAAGGCGGCCGGTGCGCGCTTCGCCATCACCTCGTCAAGCGACGAGAAGCTGGAGCTGGCGCGTAAGCTGGGCGCAGATATCCTCGTCAATTATCGCACTCATCAGGACTGGGCCGCCGAGCTTATGCGGCAGACCGGCAATGCGGGCGCCGATATCGTGGTGGAAACCGGCGGGCAGGATACGCTTCCCCAGTCGATCAACGCGGCGGCGGTGAACGCGCGGATCGTGCTGATCGGCGTAAGCGGCGGCCAGCCCGCCACGGGCCTGCCCAACTACGGCTCCATCATCGGCAAGAACATCACCATCAAGGGCATCGCCGCCGGCAGCCGTGCCATGCTGGCGCGCTACATCCGCGCGGTGGACGCGAACGGTATCGAGCCGGTGATCGACCGGGTGTTTCCGTTCGACGACGCGCCCGCCGCCTATGCGTACCTCGCGAAGGGCGAGCATGTCGGGAAAGTGCTGATCGATCTGCGATGAGCGAAAGCACGCGCCGCCTCGTCGATCACGCCCTTGGCCTCGATTGGCGGGCGGTGCCTGGCTCGGCCCAGCGCGCCGCCAAGGCATTTCTTCACGATAGCCTTGCGGTCGGCATCGCCGGCCGGAACGCGCCGTTCGCCGATGCCGCGGCCAATGCTGCGGCCATCTGGAGCGGGGAGGGCGGCAGCGGCTTCGTGCTGGGTCGCCCGGGGCTGCGGTTTACGACGCCGCACGCCGCGTTCGTCAACGCCTACCAGATCCACTCGCAGGAGTTTGACTGCGTCCACGAGCCGGCGGTCGCGCACCCGATGGCCAGCGTCGGCGCGGTGCTGCTCGCGCAGGCGGCGCGCTCGCCGGTTTCGGGCGAGGATTTCCTGGCGGCGATGATAGCGGGCGTGGACGTGGTCGCGACGCTCGGGGTCGCGGTGAAAGGGCCGCTCAAGTTCTTCCGCCCCGCCACTGCCGGCATTTTCGGTTCCATCGCGGCGCTGTGCCGTATGCGGCACCTGTCGCCGGAGGCTGCCCAGAACGCATTCGGCTATGGCCTCGCGTTCGCGAGCGGGACCATGCAGGCGCATGTCGAGGGCAAGCCGACGCTGGCGATCCAGGTAGCGGCGGCGGCGCGATCCGCGATCGAGGCGGTCGATCTCGCGGTGGCCGGGTTCGAAGGGCCGCAAGCGTCGATCGACGGCCCGTTCGGCTATCTGACGCTGTTCGAGGATGACGTGGAGCTCGCCCCGGTGCTGGCCCAGCTCGGCAAGGTCTGGCGGATCGAGGAACTGAGCTGGAAGCCTTTCCCCACCGGGCGCGCGGCGCACGGTGCGATCATCGCCCTGCGCCAGCTGATCGCGCAACACGGGATCACGCCCGACCGCTTGCAGCGCTTTGTTTATCGCGCGCCGCCGCTGATCCACCGGCTGGTGGGGCGGCGGCCGTTTCCCGGTATGAGCGTGGCCTATGCACGGCTGTGCTTCGCCTGGTTGGGCGCGCTGGTGCTCACGCGTGGCACCGTCGATCTTGCCGACTTCACGCCCGAGCGCATTGCCGACCCCGAACTGCTCATGCTGGCAGAGCGCATCCACGTCGAAGTGGACGGCAATCCCGACAATGCCGCTTTTGTCCCCGCCGTGGGGACCGCCACGCTGGCGAGTGGGGAGATGTTCGCAGCCGACGTGGAGCGCCAGTTCGGATCACCCGAATGGCCTCTCAGCCAGGACGAGCACATGGCCAAGGCGCAGCGCTGCTTGGAGTTCGGCGGGTTGGCCGGGGCTCACCAAGCGCTGGCTGAGCTGATTGCCCGGTTTGACAGTATCGATGACGTGAGCGCGAGCCTGCTGGACGTGCTCGAACGCTAAAAGTTGCCCCCCGGTGAGGGGAGGGGCTCTGAGCCTGCCCTACTTGGGTTCAGGCAACCAAGACCGTTCGTGTCGAGCGAAGGCGAGACACCAGGCGCCAAGTGTCTCGACTTCGCTCGACACGAACGGATCGGAAAGATTCAGTCGAAACAGGCAGGCTCTAACCGATCAGTGCGGCTCCTCTCCGCCCGAGACGTTGAGCGACTCGGCGGTGATGTAGCCGGAAGCGTCCTGGCACAGGAACGCCACCGCATTCGCCGTATCTTCGCCCAGACCGGGCCGGCCCATCGGGATGCGCGCGGCCATGTCCTTCATGTACTGTTCGATCGTCTTGCCCTGCTTCTTGGCGAAGTATTCGTTCTGCCAGGCGCCAAGGCCGGTCGTGACGTGGTTGGGGCAGACGTTGTTCACGGTTATCCCGTGCTCGCCCAGTTCCGTCGCCGCCGAGCGCACGAGCCCGACGAGCCCGTGCTTGGAAGACGTGTAGGCCTGCATGTTGGGAAAGCCGCTCTTCGCGGCCTGGCTGGCGATGTTGATGATCCGGCCACCCTTGCCCTGCCTGACCATCCGCTCGGCGGCGGCGCGCACGCCGAAGAACGCGCCGGTCAGGTTGACGTCGATCACCGCCCGCCATTCCTGCTCGGTAACCTCCAGCAGCGGCTTGACGATGTAGCCGATGCCGGCGTTGTTCACCCAGATGTCGAGGCTGCCGTGGGTATCTACGGCATGATCCGCCAGCGCCTGAACCTCGTCCCAGCTGCGCACGTCGCACGCCTTGGCGGAGACTTCGACACCCTTGGCCCGGATTGCCTGGACGATCTCTTCCATTTCTGAAGTAAGCCCGATCATCGTGTCCGGCGTTGCGGCATCGCGCGAGGTGCCGACATCGGACAGCACGATATTGGCGCCCTCGTCGGCGAGCCTCAGCGCGATGGCTTCGCCAAGCCCGCCCTTGCGGCCCGAGCCGGTGATGACGGCGGTTTTGCCGGCGAGCGGGCGGCTCACGCCGCTGCCTCGATCTTGCGGGTGAGGATGAAGATCGGCGTCGCCCATTCCTGGAATTCGGCCGCGACTCGCTTCATCGTTTCGGATGTGGCTTCCTCACCCAGCAGGTCCAGATCGTTCACGTCCAGTACCTCGATATACTGGTAGGGCGGGGTATCGTCGCTGCCGAGTACGCCGGTCGCTTGGAACAGCTCGAACTTGTCGATGGACTTGAGGCCATTGGCGACGGGCAGGTCGGTCGTGACCGCCCAGCGTTCATAATCCTCGGCGCTCTTACCGGACTTGAGGTTCAGCAGTACGATAATCCGGATCATGACGGTCTCATCCCCTTGGCATTCGAGCTGTGATGTCATATTGTTATAGACATATACCAAACTAAGGGAAGCGGCATTCAGCGATGACCCTCACCAACACCCCCGCGCAGCAGCCCTATGATGGACCGCCTGACTATCGCGTGGTCGGCCGTCACGGGGTCTTTCCCGAGACCAGCCATGACGAGATCGAGCGCATCAATTTCCTTGCGCAGATGAACCGGCATCTATCGACGCGCGTGGTGCCGGGCGTGCGCGCCGCTTACGACAACCGCGTCGCGCCCGCCTTCGAGCAAGCCAACGGGCGGCCCATCGGCGATCGCCACGAGGCGCGGCGGGCATTGCTGCAGGATCCTGCATTTCGGCTCTGGTCGGCGCTGCGGCGCATGACGATGGAACAGCGCCAGCAGGCCGGGCGCTGGACCGCGATCCGCCAGCGCGAGGCACTCGCCCAGAAGGCGGCGGCGCTGACCGAGGGCGACGAGCGGCTGAAGCTCGACTCGTCGGTGCCGATTCCCCGCTATGTTTCGGCGGTGGACCACCACTGCATGCCGGGCAGCTACCATACCGAGGCGTTCCCGGGCGACGTGGCCAACGGCGCGAACTACGATCATGGCGGCTTCGTCACGACGGCGGGGTTGCTGGGCAAGTTTTCGGACGGCGGCGGCCAGGCGGTGGTGAAGTGGGTGCAGCGCAATCTGCCGGACTTCCAGCCCAAGGATATCCTCGAAATCGGCGGCACGGTCGGGCACTCCAGCCTGCCGATCGCGCAGGCTTACCCCGAAGCGCAGATGACCATCGTTGATCTGGGCGCGCCGGTGCTTCGCTATGGTCTGGCCCGCGCCAAGTCGCTGGGCGTGGACAATGTGCGCTTCGTGCAGGCGAGCGGCGAAGACCTCTCGATCTTCCCGGATGCCAGCTTCGACTGGATCCAGACCACAATGTTCCTGCATGAGCTGTCGACCGTGGCGCTCGGCCGCATCCTTCGGGAAACGCGCCGGCTGCTCCGCCCCGGCGGGGTCGTGCTGCATGTCGAGCAGCCGCAGTACACGCCCGAGATGCCGATCTTCGAGCAGACGATGCGCGACTGGGACGCGTTCTACAACAACGAGCCGTTCTGGAGCCGGATGCACGAGCTCGATCTCGACCAGGCCATGGTCGACGCCGGGTTCGAGCGCGAAAAGCTGATCCATGGCGGGGTGACGGCGGTGGTCGACAAGGATCTGTTCCCGGACGCCGCCGAGGATGACACCGAGGACTATGGCCGCAAGGCCGCGTGGCACGTGATCGGAGCGACCGTCTGATGAGCATCGCCGACGCAATCGCCGAATCCGGCGCCAAGGCTGCCGGCAAACGGCCCTATTTCCTCGACGATGAGATCGAGGCCGTGCTCGCCATCACCATGGCGGCGGTGCAGGAACTGGGCGTCGCCCGGCAGCGCATCGACACGCTGGAGCGCCTGCTGGCCGATAAGGGCGTGCTCAGCCGCGCCGAGATCGAGACGTTCACGCCCGATCCCGCCGCCGCCGTGGAGCGCGCGCTCTCCAATCAGGAGTACATCGCCCGCGTGCTGCGGATCGTCCAGCAGCGGAACGAGGCGGTGCAGTCCGAAGGCGACGTCGCTTCGGAAGAAGTGGGCGACGAATTGGGGGCGTCGAGTTGAAGCAATTCGACTTCACGGTGCCGGTCCTTGTCGCCGGCGCCGGTGCTTGCGGCGCGGTCGCGGCACTGGCGGCCGCAGATGCCGGAGCGACGCCGCTCGTTGTCGAGCAGGATGACCGGCCCGGCGGATCGACCGGGATGTCGCAGGGCCTGTTCTGCGCGGCCGGCACGAAGTCGCAGGCCGAGCATGGCATCGACGACAACGCCGATATCTTCTTCGAGGATATCATGGCGAAAGCGCGCGGTCAGACCGATCCGGCGATCGCGCGGGCGCTGGCGGACAATAGCGCTCCCACCCTCGAATGGTTGCGCGAGGCGCATGACCTGCCGTGGGAGCTCGATACCCGCTTCCGCGCATCCTACGGCAACAGCCGCCAGCGCGTGCACGGCTGGCCGGGGCACAGCGGCGAGGACATGGTGCAGTTGCTTCACCGCCGGATGAGCGATGCGGGCATCGACGTGCTCATGGAAACGCGGCTGCACGATATTTTCGCGGACGACGATGGCCGTGTTCGCGGCGTGGCCTTGCGGCGCGCGGACGGCGAGATCGAGCATATCGGTTGCCAGAGCCTGATCCTCGCCTGTGGCGGCTTCGGCGCCAACCGCGAGATGACGGATCGCTACATGCCAGAGACGCGCACGTTGCGATTCAATGGCCACGAAGGCAGCCACGGCGACGCCATTCTGCTTGGTGAGCGGCTGGGCGCGGCGCTGGGCGACATGGGCAGTTATCAGGGCTACGCCATGCTCACCGATCCGCAGGGCATTTCGGTGCCGCCGCCGGTGCTGATCGAGGGCGGCTTCATCGTCAACCGCAACGGCGATCGCTTCACCGACGAGTCGGACGATATTGCCGGCATGGTCCACCCGCTGGCAGGTCAGCCGGACGGGCTCGGCTGGGTGATCTACGATACCGAGATCGAGTCGCGCTGCTGCGCTATTCCCGAACTCGCGGCCCTGATGGAACTCAATGCGCCGAAGCGAGGGGAAACGCTGGACGACCTCGCGCGCGCGATCAATGTGGATGCCGGCCATCTTGCTGCCGCGCTTGCAGAGGCGCTGCAGGCGCATGCCAGGGGAGGCGCGGACAGCTTCGGACGCGATTGGAGCGGCGAGCGTCCGCCGCAGGGTCCGTACCGCGCACTTAAGGTTACCGGCGCGCTCTATCATACGCAGGGCGGTCTTCAGATTGATGGCGCCGCGCGGGTGCTCCGGCCCGACGGTTCGGTCTTTCCCAACCTTTTCGCGGGCGGCGGGTCGGCGCGGTCGGTTTCGGGCCCATCTTCGTGGGGATACTTGCCGGCGATGGGCCTCACTACCGCCGTGGTACTGGGCCGGCTGGCGGGCGAGGGCGCGGCGAAGTCGGTCTAGCCGCCTCGCGAACAGGCGCTTGCATGGCGCTTGCGTGGCCGGTTCGATATGTATTATACATAGGACATATTAAGCGGTTTACCGGGACAGGGAAGCTGATGGTACAGGATGCAGCGCTTGCCGCGACGGTTGTCAAAACCGCGGGCGAATTGAAGGGCCGGATGGCGGTCATTGTCGGGGTGGAGAATGTCCGCGCCGATGAGGCATCGCGTCGGCTCGTCAGCGAAGATATCTGGTTGCCGGTGGACTCGGTGGTCGCGCTGGTCGTTTCTCCCCGATCGACCGATGAACTCGTCGAAGTCGTGAAGGCGGCCCATGCCGCCGGCTATGCCATCGCGCCGCGCGGTGCGGGCATGAGCTACACCGGCGGCTATGTGCCCGCGTCCGACCGCAGCATTTCGCTCGACATGTCGCGGATGAACCGCGTCCTGCGCATCAGCCGCGAGGACATGACCGTCACGGTGGAGGCCGGCGCGACCTGGCTCGACCTCAACAAGGCGCTTTCGGCAGAGGGGCTGCGCACCCCATTCTGGGGCCCGATGTCTGGGCTGAGCTCGACGATCGGCGGCGGTATTTCGCAGCTCAACGCCATGTTCGGCGCCGGCCATTACGGCACGTCGAGCGAAAGCGTGGTGGCGCTTACCGTGGTCACTGCGGGCGGTGAAGTGATCCGTACCGGTGCGCGCGGGCCCGATGGCAACACGCCGCACTATCGGCACTATGGCCCCGATCTCACTGGACTGTTCTGCGGCGATTCCGGCACGCTGGGCATCAAGGCGGAAGTCACGCTGCGCCTCATCACCGCGCCCAAGTTCGAGGATCACGCCACCTTCTCGTTCCCGAACGGGGAGGCGCTGCTGCTGGCGATGGCGGAAGTGGCGCGCGCGGGGATCGCCGCCGAGACGTGCGCATTCGATCCCGGCCTTACCGAAGTGCGCCTGAAGCGCGCGTCGCTGGCGTCGGACGTCAAGACCCTGGGCGCGGTGGTCGCCAAGGAAAAGAATATCGGCAAGGGCCTGCTTGCGGCCGCCAAGATCGCGATGGGCGGGCGCAACTTCATCAAGCCGACCGATTACCCGCTCCACATCATCTGCGAGGGGCGTTCGAAGGGCGCGGTCGAGTCCGACATGGCGGAAGCACGCCGGATCGCGGCGTCGTTCGGCGGTACCGAGACCGAGAACACCATCGCCAAGGTCATCCGCGCGATGCCGTTCCCGCCGCTCAACTCGATGCTCGGCCCGACCGGCGAAGCCTGGGTGCCGATCCACTGCGTCGCATCGCTGTCCACCGCCCCCAAGATCTTCGCCGAGATTCAGGAGCTCTACGCTCGTCAGGCCGCGAAGTTCGAGGCGCACGAAGTCCATACCGGCTTCCTGTTCACGACAATGTCCAGCAATGGCCTGATCCTCGAGCCGGTGTTTTTCTGGCCGCAAGGCTGGCGTCCGGTCCATGAATCGGCGGTCGAACCGTCGCACCTCGCGCGGCTGACGCAGCGTCCCGCGAATGCCGAGGCGACCGAGGTGGTGATCGAGACGCGCAAGGGGCTGCTCGAAATCTTCGCGCGCTACGGCACCGGCCACTTCCAGATCGGCCGGACCTATCCTTATCGCGAAAGCCGCGACGCGGGATCGAAGGCGCTGCTGGACGCGGTCAAGGCCGTGGTCGATCCCGACGGCGTGCTCAACCCCGGAGTGCTCGGCTTCCCCTCGGAACCGCGCGCATGAGCGAGACCTACCGCGCCATCCAGCTCCAGCGCTTCGCCGAGAGCTTCCGCGCGGGCGCCGAGATCATCGAGCTGCCGTTAACCGCGCCCGCGCCGGATCATGTCGTGGTGCGCAACCACTATTGCGGCGTGAACGGCATCTTCGACACCCAGATCGCGCGCAACGCGGTCGACTACGTCACGATGAAGCTCCCGACGCTGACCGGCGTGGAGGCGATCGGCGTCGTCGAGCAAGTGGGCGAGGGCGTGAACAATCTCGCGGTGGGCGACGCTGTCGTGACCACGCGCTTTCCCGGTGGCTATCGTCAATTCAACATCGCGCCGGCCTCGCACTTTGTGAAAGTGCGTGACCTGGCGCCCGAGTGGTTGGCACTCGCTTCAACCGGCGTCTCGGCCGCGATCGCCCTTGGCCACATCGGCCAGGCCAGGGAAGGCGAGACCGTCGCGATCTCGGCGGCGGCGGGGGGCCTCGGGCACATTCTCGTCCAGCTGGCGGTGTTGCGCGGTTGCCATGTGGTGGCGGTGTGCGGCGGCGGCGCGAAGGGCGATTTCGTCCGCTCACTGAGTGCGCACCGGGTGATCGACTACCGCTCCGAGCCGATAGGCGAGGTGCTTGCCGCCGAGTACAAAGATAAGCTCGACGTCGCGATCGACACGGTCAGCGGCGACGTATTCGATGCCTTCCTCGATAACCTCGCGCCGCATGGCCGGCTGGTGGTCGGCGGCGCGGCGCAAGACCTTGAGGGCAAGCCCGAGGTCGTCACCGGTCCGCGCATCGCGCACAAGCTGTACTACAAGGGCGCTTCCGTGCGCGGCTTCATGAACGGGCTGCTAACCGAGCATTGGCCCAAGGCGCGCGAGGAGGTCTTCGGCCTCTATGCCGAGGGCAAGCTCAGGATCACCTTCGACCAGCCCATGCACAAGGGGCTGGAAGGCGCGTTCGACGCGGTCGAGCGCCTGCTTTCCGGCAAGTCGATGGGCAAGGTCATCGTGGATCTGCGGCCGTGAGCCCGCGCCCCAACCTTTCGTTTCAAATCACTCACAAGGATCGTCCATGGCATATCGTCTAGGTGTGGATGTCGGCGGCACGTTCACCGATCTTCTGCTGTTCGAGGAAGGCACGGGTGCCTTCTGGCGTCACAAGACGCCCTCCACCCCGCATGACAGCTCTGAGGGTATCCTCAACGGGCTGACGGCGATCTGCCAGACGGCGGACATTACCCCGGCGGACATCGAAGTGTTCCTGCATGGAACCACCGTGGCCACGAACGCCGTACTCGAAGGCAAGGGCGCGCGTGTGGGCCTGATCGTCACCGAGGGCTATCGCCAGGTGATGCAGATCGCGCGCAGCTTCGTGCCCGGCGGCCTCGCCGGCTGGATCGTCTGGCCCAAGCCGCAGCCCCTTGCCGCGCTGGAGGATACGGTCGAGATCAAGGGCCGCATGACCGCCCACGGTCAGGAACTCCGCCCGATCGACGACGAGAACATCCGCGCCGCGCTTCGCAAGCTCAAGGCGCAGGGCGTGCAGGCGCTTACCGTCAGCCTGATGAACGCCTACCTCAACGGTGCGCACGAACAGCGCGTGGGCGAGCTGGCGGCCGAAATCATGCCCGACGTTCCGATCTCGCTGAGCCATATCGTGCTTCCGGAAATGCAGGAATACGAGCGCACGCTGACGACGGTGGCCAACGCGGCCGTTCGCCCGATCGTCGGCAACTACGTCCGCAACTTGCGGGACAGGCTGCGCGGCGCGGGCATGGCAGGAAAGCTGTCGCTGCTGCGCTCCGACGGCGGGCTGATGACCTCGGAAAAGTCCGAGGAGCATCCGGTCTCGCTGCTCATGTCCGGTCCCGCTGGCGGCGTCACCGGCGCCCTCTGGGTCGGCAAGAACGCCGGCATCAAGAACATCCTGACGCTCGATGTCGGCGGCACTTCGACCGACGTGGCGCTGATCGAAAACTTGGAAGCGCGGCGCGTGCGCACCACCGAAGTGGGCCACCTTTCGGTGCGCGCCTCGGCGCTTGACGTGAAGACCGTGGGCGCGGGCGGCGGCTCGATCGCCTATGTGCCGGAGCTGACCCGCGCGCTGCGCGTCGGGCCGCAATCGGCCGGCGCGGTGCCGGGGCCGGTGGCTTACGGCAAGGGCGGCACGTTGCCGACCGTGACCGACGCCAACGTCGTGCTCGGCTATTTGCCCGAGGCGCTGCTGGGCGGCACCTTCAAGCTCGACAAGGAAGGCGCGACCAAGGCGGTGCAGACCATCGCCGACGCGCTCGGCATCGACCTCTATGCCGCCGCGCGCGGTATCATCGACATCGTTAACGAGAACATGTTCGGCGCGCTGCGCATGATCTCGGTGCAGCAGGGCTACGATCCGCGCGACTTTGCGCTGATGGGCTTCGGCGGCGCCGGGCCGCTCCACGTCAACGCCGTCGCCAAGCTGATGGGCAGCTGGCCCGCCGTCTCGCCCGTCTCGCCGGGCGTGCTGTGCGCACTGGGCGATGCCACCACGCGGATGCGCACGGAACGCGCGCGCTCGTTCTCCAAGCTGGCGCCAAATACGACGCTGGAAGAGCTGAACGCGATCCTCAAGGAGATGGCCGAAGGCGTCATCGCCGAGCTGGAGGCCGACGGCACGTCGGCCGACGATATCGACGTCACCTTTGAAGTCGATGTTCGCTATGCCGGGCAAGCCTTTGAAGTGCCAATGGAAGTCGATCCCGCCGAGCTTTCAGAGAAGGGCATCGACTGGCTCATCGCCCGCTTCGACGACGAGCATCGTCGCCTGTTTACCTTCAACATGGAAAGCGAGCACGAGATCGTGAACTTGCGCGCCGTGGCGCTGGGTAAGCGGCTGGATCTGCCCGCCGCGCGGCTGGAAGAGGGCAACGGCGATCCTTCCGCTGCCAAGATGCGCGACCATGAGCTTTACATGGATGGCCGCATGCAGCCGGCGGTGATCTACGACCGCGCCAGGCTGAAGGCCAAGGACCGCATCCAGGGCCCCGCGATCATCATCGAGATGGACTCCACCACGCTCGTCGAATCCGACTGCGTCGCCACCGTCGACCACGTCGGCAACATCCTCATCACGCCTGCTGCCTGAAGGAACGCCCGCCATGGCCGCGAAGATCATCCAGACTAACGAGACGCCCTTCGAGAAGAAGGCGATCGACCCGGTAACGCTCGACATCATCGAAAACGCGCTGCGCAATGCCCGCGTCGAGATGGACGCGACGCTGGTTCGCACCGCGATGTCGCCAGGCATCCGCGAGCAGGGCGATGCCTTTCCGCTGATCGCCGACCACAAGGGCCGCATGATCGTCGGCCAGTTCGGCAGCTACATCGGCCCGTTCCTCGAAGGCTACGAAGGCACCGTCGAGGAAGGCGACATGATCATGCTGTCCGACCCTTATTCGGTCGGCGGCGCGGTCAGCCACTGCAACGACTGGTTGGTGCTGCTGCCGGTGTTCAAGGACGGACGCCTGATCGCATATACCTCGATGTTCGGGCACCAGTCCGACATCGGCGGCAAAGTGCCGGGATCGATGCCGATCGACGCCACCTCGATCTTCCAGGAAGGCGTGCGTATTCCGCCGGTGAAAATCTACAAGAACGGCGTCTACAACGACGACGTGATCAAGCTGATCATGCACCAGGTCCGTACGCCGGACTGGTGCAAGGCGGATCTCAACGCGCTGATCGCCTCGTGCCGCGTGGCTTCGCGCCGCGTGATCGAAATGGCCGAGCGCTTCGGCGACGACGTCTATGTCTCGGCCTGCGAAGAGCTGCTCGCCCGTAACTATCGCGCGATGAGCCAGCTTATCGAGAACGCTATCAGCGAAGATCACGTGAGCTTCGAGGACTACATCTGCGACGACGGGATGGGTTTCGGCCCCTATAAGATCAAGTGCACGATGTGGCGCGAGAACGGCCGCGTGGTGCTGGATTTCGAGGGCACCGACCCGCAGAGCCAGGCATCGATCAATTTCTTCCTCAACGAAAACATGATGCGGATGTTCTTCGGCATCTACATGATCATGGTTTTCGATCCGCAGATCCTGTTCAACGACGGCTATTACGACCTGATCGACGTCCGCATTCCCGAAGGCTCGCTGCTGAAGCCCCGCTTCCCGGCGGCGCTCTCGGGCCGCACCCACGCGCTGGGGCGGATGTTCGACATCCTGGGTGGGCTGCTGGGTCAGAAGACGCCGGAATTCCTGACCGCCGCCGGCTTCTCTTCGTCGCCGCACCTGTTCTATTCGGGCACCGACAGGAAGGGCGAATACTTCCAGCTGTTCCAGATCGGCTTCGGCGGCATCCCCGGCCGTCCCCTGGGCGACGGGCCGGACGGACACTCGCTGTTCCCCAACTTCACCAACGTGCCGAACGAATTCCTGGAGCGGTACTTCCCGCTGGTGATCGAGCGCTATGAAACCGTGGCGGACTCCGGCGGCGCCGGCCTTCACCGCGGCGGCAATGGCATCATCATGTCCTACCGCTTCCTCGAGCCAGGCATGATCGCCATCCATGACGATCGCTGGTTCGTCCCGCCGTGGGGCGTGAACGGCGGCGCTCCGGGAGCGCGGGCGACCAAGATCATCGAGAAGCCGGATGGCACCCGCACGATCGTGGGCAACAAGGTAGAGGACGTCGAGGTCGAGGCCGGCGATATCCTGCACTTCATCACCTGGGGCGGCGGCGGCTGGGGCGACCCGCTGGAGCGCGATCCGGCGCTGATCGCCAAGGAGATCGAGCAGGGCCTCGTCACCGCGCAAGGTGCGCGGGCCTATGGCGTGGTCATCGCCGAGGACGGCAGCGTAAACGCGGGCGAAACCGAACGCCTGCGCGCCGAGATGCGCGACCAGCGCGGCGAGATCAAAGTCTTCGACTTCGGCCCCGACATCGAGACCCTGCGCAGCCGCTGCCAGGACGAAACCGGCCTCCCGGCCCCTCGGCAGCCCATGTGGAACACGTTTGCCGAAGCGGCCGAATAGCCGCCGGCGCAAAGCTCCACGGCCGGCTTCGCTCCCTTCGCCGGCCGTGGAGTTACCCTTCACAGCAGTCACGGAGCCAGGATGAGCACCGACCTCGATAGCGACTACGCCGCCGCCGGCTTTGGCAGCAAGCTTGAGCTGGGCCGCAAGGCTGCGCTCATCATCGTCGACGTGGTGATGGCTTACCTAGATCCCGAGTGCCATCTCTATGCGGGCGTGGAAAGCGCGCTCGCGTCGAACGAACGCCTCGCCGCCGCCGCGCGCGAGGCGGGGGTGCCGGTGATCTTCACCAACGTGGCTTATGTGCCCGGCGGGATGGACGGCGGCGTGTTCTTCCGCAAGGTTCCGGCGCTGCGCGCTTTCGAGCCGGGCTCGCCCTACGGGGCTTTCCCGCCGACGTTGCAGCCGGAGGACGGGGAACTGGTGCTTACAAAGCAATATCCCTCGGCCTTCTTCGGAACCTCGCTTGCATCGACGCTGCACGCGGCGGGCGTCGATACCGTCTTCATCACCGGCTTTTCCACGTCCGGCTGCGTGCGAGCGAGCACGCTCGATGCGCTGTGCCACGGCTTCGTGCCGTTTGTCGTGCGCGAGGCCTGCGGCGACCGCGATCCGCGCCCGCACGAGCAGAACCTGTTCGATATGCAAGCCAAGATGGCCGAAGTCGTCAGCGAGGACGAGGCGACCGCACTTTTCGCCAAGCTGCGCCGACCGGCGACCTGAACCCTTATCCCTAAAAGGAAGACGCAATGGGCATAGCGCTTCTCACCCTGCTGCACGTGTTGGTGTTCGTTTACTGGCTGGGCGGCGATCTGGGCGCGTTCTACGGATCGACTTTCATGACCGATCCAAAGCGTTCGGTGCCGGAGCGGATGATGGCTCTGAAGATCCTCAACAACATCGACATGGCGCCGCGCACCGCGCTGATCCTGGCTTTTCCGACTGGCTTCCTGCTCGCCTGGGCGAAAGGGTGGCTGCAGGTGGACGGCGGCCTGGTCGCGCTGGTTGTCGTCGCGTTCCTGGCATGGCTCGCGCTCGCCTGGGCGGTTCACCTTCGCCATGGCGCCGGCGGAGAGACCATCCGCAAGATCGATCTCGCGGTCCGCTATGTGGTGCTCGTCACGTTCGTTGCGCTGGGAGTAGCCGGCCTGGGTGGCGACGTGGCCATCCCGTTCTTCATCGCAATCAAGCTGCTGCTGCTGGCGGGGTGCATCGCGCTTGGGCTTATCGTGCGCAAGCAACTCGTGCCGCTGTTCGGCGCGATCCGCACCATGAACACCACCGGTCCCACGCCTGAGAGCGATGCGATAATCGCGCGCACCAACGCAAGCGCGCGGGTCAGCGTCATCACGATCTGGATACTGGTCCTCACCGCCAGTTTCCTGGGGCTGGCGACGCCGGTCTGATCCAATGGAAGTGGATTGCGTCTATAACGGGCCGGACGGCACCTCGCGGATTGCGCGGGTCAAGCTGCCGTTGATCGAGAAGGTCGCGCGCGCCGATGGGACCCTCGGTTATGACGGCCTTAACGAAGGCGGCGGTTGGGGCATCGCTGTCGGGCCGGCGGGGGAGGCTCCGTTCGGCGAATGGCACCCCGTGACGCACCCGCTGCTCTCGATCGTGCTGGCGGGCGAGTGGGAGGTCGAGGCGGGCGACGGTGAGACGCGGCGGCTCGGGCCGGGTTCGCTGACGGTGTTCCTGGACCGGGAAGGGCAGGGCCACCGGTCACGCATCACCTCGAAAGAAGATGGATGCACGAGCATCGGGGTGCGCCTCGATGCGGCCAGCATCGCCGCTCTCGAGGCGCAGATCAGGGATTGATGCGGCGGGCTCTAATCCCGCCAGATTTTCGTCACATCCGAGCTGCCGGTCTTCGGGCAGAGTTCCTTCGGCAGCTGCACCGAGACCATGAACGACCCGCCCGGGCCGGAGCGCGAGATATGGCCTTTGCCGGTGCAGTCCTCGGCGAAGGCGAGGTCGCCGTGGACCAGCGAATGCACCGTGCCATCGTGCAGCCCGATGTTCATGGTGCCGAAGATCGGGATCAGCAGCGTCGGGTGCATGGCGACGTGGAAGTCGAAGCCCGCCCCTTCGGCCGATCCGCCGATCGTGACGCGCACGGCGGTGCGGCGTAGAAGCTGGCCGATCTGCTGACCTTTCGGTTCGTTGAGCGGAAGCTGCTCGGCGCGGGTGAGCCCATCTGGTCCGGTGTAGAGGTGGAAAATCCGCTTGAACCATGGGATGGGACCCGTGCCGGGAAAGTCCAGCGGGAAGCCGTTGCGCGCGGGCAGCGGCGTGGTTTCGGCGGCGCCGGCGGCGCTGGCGATGCCGCCCAGTCCAAGGCCGCCCAGCAAGGTCAGCAGCTCGCGCTTGTCCATTTCCATTTGCATGTGTCTGCTCTCCTCGTTCACGCGGCTTTGTTTTTGGGTGCGAAGGCGCGCGGCTCGTTCGCCGGCCGGCTCCAGAGCACCGGCATCTCTTCGCTCGGCGCGGGGTGCTCGCCCTCGCGAGTGGACATCAGGTCGATGCCGGGCACCGGCATGAGCCCCTCGCGCGGACACCAGTAGGCATCGTCCCCGATCACTCGGACGGCAAGCCCAGTGCGCGGCAGATCCTCGGATGCATTGCCCTTGGAGAAGTGGGGGATGTCGACGTGGAACAGCACCGCGTCGCCGGGCTCCAGATCCCAGGTGACGAACTTGAACGGAAAGGCGGGATTGTCCCGCTCTTCCTCGAAGTCGGGGAAGTGGAACGTGCCGTCGCCGGCGGGGCCGAAGCGCGATCCGGTTTCCATGCAGAAGCGATGATAGCCGGCCACGAACTCGATGCGGCCGTTCTGTTCGTTCACCGGCGAGAGCGCGATCCAGATGTTCGGGATCATCGTGCCGGTGAAGGGCCAGAAATGGTCCGCGTGCCAGCGCATGATGCTCGGCGACTGCGGCGGCTTGTGGAACAGGTGGTCGTGGAACATCTGGATGGTGTCGGCGCCGATCGTGCGGCCGACGACTTCGCCCAGCGGCGAACCCAGTACAAAGTCGCGGATCGGGCCTTCGCGGCGCCAGTTGTGCGCCACGCTGGTCATTGCCCCATGCGACGGTCCCGTGAGCCCGCCCGATGCGGAGGGATCGGCGATGATCTGCTCGGCGCCCTGGCGCAGCAGGTCGATCCATTCGCTGTCGAACATCTGGCGCAGGCAGACGACGCCATCGCGTTCGTAATCGTCAACATGCTGCTGGGTGATGGGGTTCAGCGGGCTTCGGTTCATGCGGATGCTCCAGAGAGACGTAAGGGTGTTTCAGCGCCGGTTGCGGCGCAGGAAAGCTTGCGCGCGCGCATCGGCGTTCGCGCGGACATCGGCGTAGAACAGTCCGATATCGTGATAATGCATGCTGCCGCCGGGCAGAGCCTCCAGATCCAGGCCGGCGTCGGGCTCGACCAGCAGCAGCCCGTCCTCGCACTTCGCGGCCACGGCGCGGGACTGCAGCATCCTCATGGGTTGTGCGCCGGGAGCGCCGGGCACCGCGCCTTTGGCCTCCTTCCGGGATGCGGACGGAGCGGCGCGATCAAAGGTGAGCGGATTGACGCACAGCATCGTGCTGCCCTGCTCGGTGCCGAAGCGGGCGCGGTAAGCCTTGCGCGCGAAATCGGCCGATGTCTTGTCGCCCGAGGCCAGCATCGTGTTCCAGTGCACGACGCATCCGGTCTGGCGCGGCCTGGAGCAGACCGGCAGCGAACGGAACGTGCGCCCGAACTGTCCTTCGGCCAGACCGATGCCGATCACGTATGCCGCGACCAGGCGCCGCCGCAGTGGAGTGCCGTCGATCCGTTCGGCAAGCAGCCGCTCCAGATGCGCGGCGCCCTGGCTGTGGCCGGCGAGGATGAACGGGCGTCCGCCGTTGTCCTCCGCAAGGTAGCGGTCGAACGCGCGGATAACGTCGGCATAGGCGAGCGCGAAGGCGGCGTCTCGGGCTGCGCCGCCCGCGTAGTTCGCGCCGATCGTCGCCTGGCGGTATCGTGGCGCGAAGACGCGGCAACAGCGATTGAACGCTCCGGCCTGTCGCGCGATCACGCTGGCATCGGTCCAGGCGTTTACCGCCGCGTCATCCAGGCTGGCGTTGTGCCGCTCGCGCGAGCGGTCGGTGGTGGGATGGATGTAAAAGACGTCCACCCGCCTGACAGCGCGACGCGGCGACGCGCCGGGCGCGACTTGCGCCGCCGCGCCTTCATCGGCGGCGCGGGCGGCCCAGTTCGCGCTGTCCGCATAGTCCGGTTCGGCGGCCGCAAGCGCCGGAGCCGCAAATAGCGCCAGAAAGATCAACGCCAACAACCTCATCGCCCGGCCGTCCCGTCCGCGAGGCTTTTGAGCAATGACTTCAGCTTGATCGCCTCGGTCGTCTCGTAACTGCCCTGCAACGTCAGGAAGCCCATCTGCGCGGCGGTGATCTGCCCTTCGGGCAGGCGCCGCAGCCTGCCGGTGGCAAGCTCTTCGGCGACGTACTGATCGGGGATCAGCGCGATGTAGTCGCCTTCGAGCAACAGCAGCTTGATCAGGCTCATCGACGGAGTGCGGATGAGCTGCGTCGCGCGGTCATGACCGGTTCGCGCCAATAGCGCATCGAGGTCGCCCAGACCCGGAAGCGTACTGATGATGTTGGTGTTTGAGTCGAACTGCGCCCACCCATAGGAACCCGGCGCACGACCGGCGGCGATATCCTCGAACACCCTATGGCTCGGCCCGGCAACCACCGAGTAATCGAGCTGGGTGACGGGCTCGACGTCCAGATGATTATGCTGGCCGGCCTCGCCGGGAACCGCGCAATAGGCGAAGTCCAGCTCGCCATGTTCCAGGCGCTCGATCAGATCGGTGCTGTAGCCTTCGCGGATGCGCAGGCTTACATGCGGGGCAAGCGCTCCGAAACGGGCGATGCAGCGGGCGAACGCTCCGTTCAAAAGGCTCGGGTGAACGCCGATCTGCAGAGTGAGCGAGCGGTTCGAGCGTTCGACGTCGTCGAGCATCCGATCCTGCTCCCGCACGATCAGCCTTGCCCGCTGCATCAGCTTTTCGCAAATCTCCGTCGGCCGGATGCCTCGCGGCCCCCGGTCAAACAGGCGTGCGTTCAAATGCTCTTCGAGCTGCCTTATGCTCCAGGTGAGCGCAGGCTGCGACATGCCCAGCTCGCACGAGGCCTTGCGGAAGCTGCCGGCTTCATAGACGGCCACCATGCGTTTCAGCTTGTCGATGTTCATCGGCCCGTACTCGCGCTCCTGCGGCCACAGTGATCAAGTATCGATTAGGCTCGATGCGCCGGGAAACTTGACGCCCAGAATCTCCGCACCGCGAGAAATCTTCCAGACAGCCCGCGATACTCGGCAAAACTGAAGCACGTAGCCGTACACGGCAAGTCTAGGATGAGTGTGGAGGCGATACAGAATGTCTATCGCCGGAAAGTATTCCGAAAATGCCGGGCATGAATTGTCGCAAACATAGTGCAGTCGTGGTCGTCAGGAAAGGAAGCGGAATGCGGAAGCACATCATTGGCCCGTCGATCGCGGCGGGCGTCCTGTTGTTTGCATCGTCCGTCCAAGCCGCGCCGGAGCCAGCGCAGCCGATCGGCGAGGCCTTCATGGTGAAGCGGGTCTATGGGGGTGCCGACGGTGAATCCCACGTCGATACGGTCGCGCTGCCCCGCACCGGAGGCACTCCGGGGAAAAGCGTGCAGTCGCGCCTCTATGCCACGGACATCGAATTGGGCGATTCCCTGCCGGGAACCTTCATCGACTGGCATGGCGTTTCCACGCCGCGCTTCCTCATCGTCCTTTCGGGCGAGCTCGAAGTCGGCCTGGGTGACGGCACCAAGCACATCCTGCGTAAAGGCGACATGGTGCTGGCGGCGGACGTGACCGGACGCGGGCACACGTCGCGCACCATCGGCAGCGAGCCGGTGCGCATACTGACGGTGCGCTTGCCCAAAGAGAACAGCCTGGCGCCGAAAGTCGATTCCTGCCCGACCGGCATGCCGGTCGGGCAATGCGTCGCTGCGCGCCTGCAGAAGCAGGCGGGCGAAGATGGCGGGCAGACGAAGTAGGTATTCGTCAGGCGGATATCCCCGCTTCGGAAATCGACAGCGCGTCGCATGTCGCGGAATTTGTCACCAGGGTATAACAAATCTGCAGGGCGAATCATTAGGGGACGGCCTCCAAATTCCGGGAGATGTAACCAACACACCCGGAATAAAGAGCGCCGATCTGCTCTCTGATCATAATTGCGTCAATTGTGGTCAAGTATATCGACGGGCAGATCCAATGTTCCGACGAACGAAATAATATAAAATTTCTAGGGCGAGTTGGGTTACATCTGGAGCAAGGTGAGGGTTGAAAGATGTTGAACAAATATTTTAAATCGCGCGTGGCCGCGTCGGCACTTGCCGGGGCGAGCATGATTGCTCTTTGCGGCACGGCTCAGGCGCAGGATGCCGACACAGAATTCAATCAGTCCGAAATCGTGGTGACGGCGAAGAGCCGTACCGAAAAGCTGCAGGACGTGCCGCTGTCGATCACCGCGCTCACCACCAGCGCGCTTCAGGACAACCAGATCCGCGATATCAAGGACCTGCAGAAGGTCACGCCGAACCTCAGCATCTTCAGCGGCTCCGGACGTAACGATCCCTCGGGCTGGGCGATGCGCGGCCTGACGTCGAACACTTCGGACGAGCGCTATCAGGGCATTTCCTTCTTCCTCGATGGGATCGCGCTGTCGGGCCAACTTGCTTCGCTCGACATGGACAACATCGAGCGGGTCGAGGTCATCAAGGGACCGCAGAGCGCCACGTTCGGACGCGCGACCTATTCGGGCGCGGTCAACTTCATCACCAAACAGCCGACCGGTGACACGATCACCGGTAACGTCCGCGCGCGGGGCAGCTTCTTCAAGGGCTCGGACGGCGAGCCCAGCTACTTCCTCAACGCGTCGTTGACGATGCCGGTGGTGCAGGATCACTTGTGGCTGACGGTTGGCGGAACCACCATGCGCAATGGCCGCGTTGCCAAGGCGCGCGACACCGGCGGAGCGATCGGTCGCGAACGCACCGACGTCGCCACGGCCACGCTGTTCTGGAAGCCCGACGATACGCTGTCGATCAGCCTACGCGGCCTCTACACGCACGATCGCGATTCGATCGCGGCGCAGATCGTCCAGCACCCGCGCGACTGGCTGGTGGCCGGCGTGCCCACAGTCACGCTACCGCGCGGCAGCGGCTCGTTCCTGCCCGATTACCTGCCCGATCCGGACGTGAATCTTACCGCCGACAAGGGCCGCACCGGCTTCATCCGCGATCGCTACTTCGGGTCGCTGATCGTGTCCAAGATGTTCGGCGACTATGAGCTCAGCTATCGCGGCGGTTACTTCCGCAGCGAAGATGAGCGCGACGGTGTAACTGTGCCCCGCTCGACCGTCACGGCCGATCCGGGCCGTCGCGATCCGGTGTTCGGGAACCTGATCGGCACCCCGGCGATCACTCTGGGCAGTGCCGCCAACAGCGGCACGAAGAGCTCCGAAATATTTCAGAACACCAGTCACCAGCTGGTTCTGCTGTCTCCCGGCAGTGCGCCCTTCCGGTGGCGTGTGGGTGGCTATTACTTCTGGGAAGAGGACGAGAGCTCATTCCTGAGCTTTGCCACCGCCGCCAATCCCACGGGCCTTGCTGCGGTCCAGTCGTTCGAGAACATCGCCGGCTTCGGCGGGTTTGACTGGGACTTCGCCGGCGGCTTCACCTTGTCGGGCGAGGCGCGGTATGCGCGTGAGACGCTGAGCTACGCGCGCTGCGTCACTTGCGTCCCGTCTCCCAATCTCGCCGATCGCTCGGCGACGTCGGAAGACTTCAGCCCCCGTCTGACGCTTAGCTACAAGGCGACGCCCGACAACATGATCTACGCGCTCTATTCGCGCGGCGTGAAGAGCGGGCGGTTCAGCAACATCAACCCTCCGGGTGGCGTCCAGACCGTGATCTATGCCGAGCCCGAGCAGCTCGACAACTTCGAGGTCGGCACCAAGAACAGCTTCATGGGCGGCCGCGCGGTGGTCAACCTCTCGGCCTTCTACGACCGGGTGAAGCGCCAGCAGCTGACCAGCACGACGCCGTACCAGTTCGTGAACGCCGCCGGCCAGACGGTGACCAGCAACGTCACCGCGACCTACAACGTCGGCGAATCCGAGATCTGGGGCTTCGAGCTGGAGACTTCGTTCCGGATCACACCGCAGTTCTCGCTCGAAGGCGCGGTGGGCTATGCCAAGCAGGAGTTCGTCAACGACGACCCGGTGATCTTGCAGGCCAGCTCCGCCGTCGGGTTCCCCTACACGCCCGGCTTGCCTGCTAACGCGAGCAACCCGATCATCATGAAGGGCAAGACCCAGGCCAACGTGCCGGCGTGGAACGGCTACGTCGCCGCACAGTACATCGTGCCGATGGGCGAGGCGGACCTGAAGCTGCGCGCCGACGCGAACTATCGCGGCAAGCTCTACGCCGATCTCGCGAACATCACAGAGATCAAGTCGGCCTGGACGATCAACGCCCGCGCCACCTTGCAGCAGGATCAGTGGGACTTCTCGCTGTTCGGCCGCAACTTGTTCAACAACCAGCGCGCCACCGGCTCGGGCCTGGCGGGTGCAACCTCGGGGTGCGGGTTCATCGAAACCAACACGGCGCTCTATGGCAGCAACCAGCAATGCCTCTTCGCCTCGCCGCCGCGCCCGCGCGAGATCGGCCTCGAAGCGAGCTACCGCTTCTGATCGCAACGCAAAACAGGGAGGAAGGGCCGGACAATGTCCGGCCCTTTTCTTTTGGATGGCCCGCGCAAAAAAAAAGCCCCGGCGAATGCCGGGGCTTTTCTGGTGGTGCGAGACTCGCGGATCAGGCGGGGTCGACGATCATGCGCGTCTCGACCGTACCGCCGCCCTGGCGCAGCGCCTTGCCCGCCTGGTACTGCGGCGAGAGCGCATAGTTGCGCGCGGACTCGGCATCGGGAAACCGCGACACGACGACCCGTTCCTCGGGATCGACATCGCCCTCGAACACCTCGGTGACCTTGCCCCGCACCAGGTATTCGCCGCCGAACTGCTCGCTGAGGCCGGCAATGGCCTTGACGTATTCGCCGAACTTGGCGGGATCGGTGATGCGGACGGTTGCTACGATATAGGCGGCCATGGCGATGTCCCAGGTTGAAGCGTTGGAGATGACCGTTGGTATGCGATCCGGGGGCGGCGCTTCGCAACTCCGGACGCGCTATCCGACTGACGGATAGCCCGACCCCCTCATCGTTTGAGCAGGCGGACCGGGCCTTGCGAGGACAGCCTGCGGTCGAAACGCTTTTCGCCGTTGCGTGCGCGCAGCAGATAGACGTCCATGAATCGCCGGGCAACGTCCGCCGCGATTGCCGCTTCCGCCGTTTGCGGCGGGCCGGGACGCTCGAAGTTGCAGATCGTGCCGCCGAAATAGTGGTCCACGCCGTCGATCACGAGCGCATACCTGTCCCCGCCGGCGCGGGGCTCTTCGTAGGCGAGCAAATGGCCTCGCCAGTCTTCGGGGTTGCTCGGGCGTCCTGGCGAAAACGGGATGTCCCGCGTGCCTGTCTGGATCAGCGCCGGCACCGCGACGCTGGCGTAGCTGCCCGGATCCACGAAGCCGGGAATCGTTCCGGGCGGAGAGAGCGCGACGACGGCGGCCACTCTGGAGTCCGCGAGCGGTCCCTCGATCCCCGGCGGCGGCGCGGGCGTGGCGCCGCCCAAAGTCAGCGCGACGAGACCACCATAGCTATGGCCCGCCGCCACATAACGACGCACACCGACGTGGTCCGCCAGCACGCGCATATCCTCGATCCGCGCGGCCCATTGCTTGAGACCCGGATAATCGGCGCGACGGGGGTGCTGGGTCGAGTCGACGTGCAGCGGCGCCCAGACCTCGTAGCCGGCACTGACCCAGGGGAGGATGAAGAGGTCATAATGCGCCGGCGAAGACATGGCGCCGTGCGAAAACAGGACCGTTCCCTTCGTTCGCACGGGGCGCCAGCGGGTGACCTCGATCTCGCGGCCGCTGCCTGCGGCGAGCTTCACCTTGGTCGGCAATACGCCACCCGAACGCGCTTGCGCGGGGGACGGAATCGCGGCAGCAGCCGCGGTGAGTGCGGCTGCGCGCATGAGCGCGCGGCGCGAGAGACAGCCGTTCATGATGCGAGAGCTAGCCGGGATCGAGCCCGCCCGCGAGGCTCTCCGCTTTGGGCGTTCGCCAGTCGGATAAGCGTCTCCCTTTAGCTCGCTTGCCGCGATGACCGGCGCATAGGGAGGACGATCAGCAGAAGAAAGGCGTCGTGTCGTGCCGGTAGAACTGAATGGCTTGCTCCACCACAACCTGTCGGCCGAGATCCGGCCCGTGCCGTCCTCGCACTATGACATGGACGCGATCCGGCTGCAGGCCCGGTTGCATGACGAAGGCGGCTATGACCGCGTCCTGATCGCCAATGCCGCGACGATGCCGGACAATATCAGCGTGGCGGGCTATGTTGGCGCCGCCACAGAGCGCCTGGGCGTGATGCTGGCGCACCGGCCGGGCTTCATCGCGCCGACGATGGCCGCTCGCGTGCTCGCCACGCTCGACCATCTGCTGGGTGGCCGTCTCGCGGTGCACATCATCACCGGCGCCAGCGATATCGAACTTCAGGCGGACGGCGACTTCCTCACCAAGGAAGAACGCTATGCCCGCAGCGCCGAGTACATCGAGATCCTGCGCGCGATCTGGACGTCGGACAAGCCGGTCGATCATGAGGGCAAGTACTTCCGCTTCAACGGGGGCTTCGCCGACGTCAAGCCGCTCCAGCCAGGCGGCGTGCCGGTCTATTTCGGCGGGATGTCGCCGGCGGCGCTCGATGTCGCCGCACGGTATGCCGATACTTTCGCGACGCTCAGCGACACCGTCGCGGGGATGAAGGAAGTGGTCGATATCGTGAGACCTGCCGCCGCGGCGCACGGTCGCGATCCGCGCTTCCTCATGTCGATCCGCCTCGTGGTGGAAGATACCGAGGAAGCCGCCTGGAAGCGGGCCGACGAACTGCGCGAGATCATCGCCGCTTCGATGCCGAAGCTCGAATCGAACAAGTTGGCTGCCTCTGCCGCGGCAGGTTTTCAGCGCACGGCCGAGCTTGCACAGCGCGGCGACCGGCTGGAGCGCTGCTTCTGGAACGGCATCAACCAGCTTCGCGGCGGGCAGAGCAACAGCGGCACGCTCGTGGGCACGCCCGAGCAGCTCGTCGACGCGCTGATGGACTACTACGATGTCGGCGTGAACGCCTTCATCGTTCGCGGCTTCGATCCGCTCACCGACATCGAGCGTATCGGCAAGCAGATCCTGCCGGCCATGCGCGAACGCGTCGCCAAGCGCGATGCCGAGCGGGAGGCAGCCTGATGCCTTGCGAGATCGTTGGCCTGCACTTTTTCGCGGACTCTTCGGAGCTACGCCCGGTCAAGGGCGTGTTCGACCCCGCGTTCATTCGCGACTATGCGATCGCCCATGAAGAGGCCGGGTTCGACCGCGTTCTGATCGGCCAGACCGCCACTTGGCCCGACGGCCTGTCGACCGCCGGGCACATCGCGGCGGTAACCAGTAAACTGAAGTTCATGGTCGCGCACCGCCCCGGCTTCATCGCGCCGACGATGGCGGCGCGCATGTTCGCGACGCTGGATCAAATCTCGAGCGGCCGCGTTGGCATTCACATCATCACCGGCGCCAGCGACGTAGAAACGCAGGCCGATGGGGACTATCTCACCAAGAACGAGCGCTATCGCCGCAGCCGCGAATACGTCGACGTTCTTCGCCGCGTCTGGGCGAGCGAGGCCCCGTTCGATTTCGAGGGTGACTGGTATCGCTTCAACGGCGGCTTTGCGATGGTGAAGCCGGTCCAGCCTTCGATCCCGATCTTCTGGGGCGGCTCTTCGGACCTGGCGATCGAGCTGGGCGCGCAAGTGGCCGATGTCTATGCGGTGGGGCCCGCGCCGGTGGCGGACACGGCCGCGCATGTCGCTCGCTTCAAGGCGGAAGCGGCGAAGAGCGGTCGCGATCCCGGCATTTCGATGTCGATGCGGGTGGTGGTCGGCGATACCGAGGACGAGGCCTGGGACAAGGCGCAGGCGATCCTCGATGCCGTCACGAACTACCAGGCGAGCGGCGCCAAGATCGGCCGTGAGAAGGGCGATGCCGATCCGGGTACGCAAGCACTGATCGCGCTGGCGGAGCGCGGCGATTGCCTGGACGAGCGGCTATGGACCGGCATTACCAAGGCTACGCAAGGTCGGCTTCATGCAACCGCGCTGGTCGGAACCGCCGATCAGGTCTCCGATGCGCTGATGAAGTACTACGCCGTCGGGGTAGATCGTTTCCTGCTCAACGGTTTCGACACCATCCACGACGCGCGCCTGTTCGGCCGCGAGCTGATCCCGATGATCCGCGACAAGGTGGCGGCGGCAGACGCTGCGGGGCGGTAGTCGTCCCAGGCACCGGAGCAATAACGAAAAAGGCCCGCCAGTACGGCGGGCCTTTTTTTAGAGGCAACAGCGGATTACGGAGCTGCAGTCGCTGTCACCGCCGGCTGGTTGGCCGCCTGCGCCCGTGGCTGCGCCGTCACCCGATCGAGGAAGGCGCGCAAGTCGCGGCCGGTCTGTTCCGGCAGCTCGATCATCGGATAGTGGCCGACGTCGGGATAGTGGATCAGTTCCACCTTGGCATTGGCGAAGTCCTTCACGGCATCGTCGGCCAGGTACTTGGGCAGCACGATGTCGCGATCGCCCCACTGCAGCAGGATCGGCACGCGGATCATGCCCGCTTCCTGGCCGGCGCCCTTATTCCACAGGCTCTTGAGGTTCGCCTGATAGTACTCGCCCACGCGGGCGAAGCCGCCGTCGATATTGTTGGTCTTGTAGTACCAATCCACGGTTTCGGGCTTCAGCCGCGAAGGCGTGCCATAGAGCCCGCTCAGCGACTGCTTGTAGAACAAGCGCGGATAGTAGTTGGGCACGAAATTGTTGTGCACCCACACCATCGCTTCCACCAGCGGCCGCGATTCGGTGGGCGGCGGCGCCTTCAGGGGAAGCGCCGAGAGCGCCAGAGCGCGCACTTTCTCGGGATGGTTGGCGGCATAGAGAACCGACAGCGTGGCGCCGCTGGAACTGCCGACCAGCGTGATGTCGTCAAGCTGCTTGGCCTCGACAAACGCCTCGATCAGCTCGGCGACGCCGCGCGAACCACGAGATGGATTGGGATCTACGCTGAGGCCGTATGGCGGCCAGTCGAGCCGGACCACGCGATACTTGTCCTTCAGCTGGTCCGCCCATTCGTCCCAGATCCGCAAATTGGTCATCGAGCTGTGCAGCATCAAAACGACGGGACCCTGGCCTTCGTCGCGGTAGTGAACGTTGACGTCGCCGACCTTCATGAATTGCGAGGGCGGAGTCGCCTGCTCGGCCTTCACGTCCTCATAGCTGAGGTTCCACCACCCCAGCCGCATCGTGCCGAGTATCAGCACCAGCACGATCACCACCGCCGCTACGACGATGCCTATCCAGCGTACAATCGCCATTCCACTTCCCCAGGTTTTGATGGAACGCACCTTAACCACCCGAAGCATAGTGTGACCCGGTACACATCGTTTGCTCGCGCAATGGATAGGCGGAACGCAGGCATGTCCGTCGGCCGCGAGCAATTAGAGCCTGGCGATCGAGATTTTCACCACGAGTGAAAGAAATTTTGGATTTCGGACGACCTGCTGACCCTGCCAAGCCCGTGCCGGCTGGCGCGAACAGCCGCCTGCGAAGCAAGGGCCGACAAGCAGATGACTATCGAAATACTGGGGGTACTGTTCCACAAGAACGCGTCCGAGATCAGCCCTGCCGGCGGCGCGCCTTTCGATCAGGAGATGGTGGGGCAACTCGCCCGCGCCTATGACGAGAACGACTTCGACCGGGTGCTGATCCTCCAGAACAGCTTCGCCGCGGACCCGCTGCCGATCGCGTCGTACGCCGCCGCCCTGACCAGCCGCCTGTCGTTCATGATCGCGCATCGTCCGGGCTTCGTGGCGCCGACGATGGCCGCGCGCATGTTCGCCACGCTCGATCACCTCAGCAAGGGCCGTGCCGGCGTCCACATCATCACCGCGGCCAACGACACCGAAACCCGCTGCGACGGCGATTTCCTCACCAAGGAGGAACGGTATCGCCGCAGCCGCGAGTATGTCGAAGTCATGCGGCGAATGTGGACCGCGCGCGATCCCGTGGACTTCACGGGCGACTTCTACCGCTTTGAGCGAGCGCTGGGCGAACTGGCGCCGGTCAACGGCGCGATTCCGGTTTACTGGGGCGGCTCATCGCCGATCTCGCTGGAATTCGCCGGCCAATGCGCGGACGTCTATGCGATGGGCGGCCTCCAGCCGCTGTCCGACATGCGCGCCTTCGCCGGGCGGATCCAGGCCGCCGCCGCCAAGGCCGGGCGCCAGCTGCGCTTGCAGGCTTCGGTGCGGATCATCATGGCCGATACCGAGGAGGCGGCATGGAAACAAGCGGACGACATCGTCGAGGGTTTGCGCGCCATTGCCGAGGAGCAGCGGCTTGCGCGGGAAAGCGGCAAGACGGCGACGCGCCCGGGCATGCGGATTGATGACAGCCTGTCGACCGGCAAGGGCGGCGAAGGCGTTGCCAAGATCCGCGAGTTCGTTGCCGGGCGCGATCTGCTCGACAAGCGCCTCTGGACCGGCGCGACCAAGGCGACGCAGACTTTCTCCAGTCCGATGATCCCGCCGGTGCTGGTCGGTACGCCCGAGCAGATCGCCGACGCCTTGGGCGACTATTACGACATCGGCATCAGCGGCTTTTTGATGCGCGGATTCGATTTGCTGGGCGATATCCCGGTGATGGGACGCGAGCTCAATCCGCTGCTTCGAAAGCTGGGCGAGACCCGCGCACCGGGCACTCTCGCCGCCTGATCGCGCCTTATCGCTTAAGCTGTGCGTCAAGGAACGCGGCGACGTCTTTCAGTTCGACGTCCTTCGCCAGAAATGCCTCGCCGATCCCCTTCATGAGCACGAAGGGCAAAGTGCCGGCATCCATTTTCTTGTCGTGGAGCATATGCGCGGCGAGCGCCGGCCCATCGCAGTCGAGCGACAGCGCGGATAGCTCGGACGGGAGTCCGGCTTCGGCGATGTGGCGCGCCACGTGCTCGGCGGTCGCCCTGGGCATCAGTTCGCGTCGCGCCGAGTAGCGCGCGGCGAGCACCATCCCGAGGGCGACGGCTTCGCCATGGAGCAGCCGATCCGAAAAGCCCGTCTCCGCTTCCAGCGCGTGGCCGAAGGTATGGCCCAGATTGAGCAGCGCCCGAATACCGCTGGTCTCGCGTTCGTCGGCGGCGACGATCCGTGCCTTGGCCGCCACGCTCGTCGCAACCGCGAACTCACGCAGCGCGCCGTCCCCGTTCAACATCGCCGCGCCATTGCTATCGCACCAGCCGAAGAAGTCGGCATCGCCGATCAGGCCGTACTTCACGACCTCGGCATAGCCGGCGCGCAACTCGCGCTCGGGAAGCGTATCGAGCACGGCGAGATCGGCCAGCACGAGCGAGGGCTGGTGGAAGGCGCCGACCAGGTTCTTGCCGGCGGCCGTGTTGATCGCGGTTTTGCCGCCAACGCTCGAATCGACTTGCGCCAGCAGGCTCGTCGGAATCTGGATGAAGTGGCAGCCGCGTTTCAGGATCGAAGCCGCGAACCCCGTCAGATCGCCGATCACCCCTCCGCCGAGGGCAAGGATGCTGTCGCCGCGCTCCACTTCCTCGGCCAGCAGCCAGTCGACCGTCGCGGCGAGCTGCTGCCAGCTCTTTGAGGCTTCCCCCGGCGGCAGGATGCGCCAGCGCGGCTCGTGCCCATTCTCGCGCAAGGCGCCTTCCAGCACATCTCCCCACGCGGCATGGACGTTCGCATCGGTGACGATCGGCACCGTGCGCTTGCGCAGTCGCCCACGGCAATGCGTGACCAATTCGGCGAGCAGTCCGGCGCCGATGCGGACCTCGTAAGGGTGCCCGGCGATATCGACAGGGATTACAGCCATTGGTCGATGCCTTTCAGCACGCGGGCGATCGCCCGCCCATGCGGCCCGTTGCCGCTTATGACATGAATGGGCGCTTTTTCGTAGGCTGGGCGCCGCTCTTCGCGCAGCCGCGCGATGATCTCTCTCGGATCGCCGTCCTTCAGCAGCGGCCGGTTCTCCCTGCGCGCGGTGCGCTCGACCAGGGTATCGACGTCGCTATCGAGCCAGACCGCAATGCCCCGCTGCAGGATTAGGTCGCGCGTCTCCGCGTTGCAAAAAGCGCCGCCGCCGGTGGCGATCACCTTGCGCCGGCTGTCCTCTTCCATCAGCCGTGCGATGACCCGGCGTTCGCCGTCGCGGAAGAAAGGCTCGCCATAGGTCGCGAAGATCTCCGGGATCGTCATCTGCGCGGCCTTCTCGATCTCGTCGTCGGCGTCGAAGAAAGACCACCCGAGCAGCGTCGCCAGGCGCCTGCCCAAGCTCGACTTGCCGACCCCCATCATGCCGACCAGCACCACCGGCCGGTCGATGCGATCGGCGAGAGCCTTGATTTCGGCGGGTGTAAGCTGCGGATCGTCAACGTCCATTGCAGCGCCGCGTATAGTTGGGCTAGTCCGCAGCGCAAGCTCCTGGAAAGGGTACTTGTGACGGTCGGCATGCGGAGGAACTGGGTTTTGCTGGGAGCGGCCGTGCTGGTCTTGGGCGTCCTTGCGCTCGCCTGGGTAGATGGCGGGCGAGAGCCGATGCGGCAGATCGTCGAGCCGGTCGCCCTGCCGGAGGCGGGCCGATGAAGCGTTTCCACTTGCTGGCCGCCGCCGCGCTGGCGCTGTCGTCCGCGTGGGCGATCGCGCAGGACGCGCCGGAATCCCTGCTGCCGCCGGGCTTCGAGGAGCCGGCGCCCCAGCCGGCACCGCCACGCGCGCCCGCGCCGCCTCGCGACGCGCCCAAGGCCGCTCCTGCGCCGGGGCCCGCGCCTTCGAGTGCGGCAACGCCGGTCATCCAGCCACTGACGCCGGACTCGGCCGACGCTCCCCCGCTAGCCGCTGCCCGCCGCGCCGACGGCAAGCCGCTGCCTACGCTGGAAGAGCTCGAAAGGATGTCGCCGGAAGAGCTTGAGGAAGCGCTCGGCCTCAGGCCAAAGTCCGACATTCCGGCGGCGGCGCGGCGCTCGATGGAGCGCGTCGGCCTGATCGACGAAAGCGAGGGCGGCCTGCCCTCGCACGCTTTGGCGGGGCAGAACGCCGCTCTGGTTCGCGCGGTGCTGGCGGGCAACAAGGGCGAGCTGGTGTCACGCTGGGGGCATGTCCTGCTGCGACGGGCGCTCGCTTCCCGCATGGATGCGCCCGCGGCCATGAACCCGGCCGATTTCACCGCGCTGCGCGCCGCGCTGCTCGTCCGCATGGGGGAGGGCGAGGCGGCGCGCGCGCTGGTGCAGGACATCGACACCGGCAACTATACTCCCGCGCTCACCCAGGCGGCGCTCGACGCCTATGTCGCGACCGCCGATTTCACCGGCATTTGCCCCGCCGTGCGGCTGCAAGGCGGAGCGCGGGACGATCCGCAATGGCAGGTCGCACGCGCTATCTGCACTTCGTTCGAGGGCGAGGGCGCCACCGGTCTCACCCAACTCGACCGCGCGCTCTACCGTGGGATCATGCCGCGCATCGATCTGCTCCTGGCGCAAAAATACGCGGGCGCCGCCGGCAAGGCGCGCCGGGCGGTGACGATCGAGTGGGACGATGTGACGGACATGACGCCGTGGCGTTATGGCCTGGCCATCGCCGTCGGTCTGCAACCGCCAGCGCCGTTGATGCGCGCCGCCGGCAAGCGCTATGACTATGTCGCCGCGACCGCGCCGATGCTCGGCCTGGAGGTGCGCGCGGCGGCGGCTGACCGGGCTGCGGGCGCGGGCATTTTGTCCAGCGCGGCGATGGTCGATCTTTACGGCCAGATTTTCGCGAGCGATGACATCACCGGCGATTGGCAGGACCGCGCCGGGCTTTTGCGCGAAGCCTATGTGGCGGCCGATCCGGCTGCCCGGCTCACGGCGATGCAGACGCTGTGGAGCGGCGCATCGAATCCCCAAGAGCGCTATTCGCGTCAGGTTCTCACCGCCTATGCCGCCGCGCGGTTGCCGGTGTCGGAGGCGCTTGCGGGCGACGCGGGTAACCTCATCGCCTCGATGCTTACCGCCGGGTTGGACGCCAACGCCGCGCGGTGGAGCGGGCAGGTGGAGTCCGGCAGCCTTGCCTGGGCCTTGCTGGCGCTCGCGTCTCCCTCGTCGCAGGCGGTCAGCTCGGGCGCGGTGAGCGGGTTCGAGGACGATGACGGCAGCGAGAATGCACGCAAGACCGCCTTCCTCGTGGCGGGCCTCGCCGGCCTCGGTCGCCTTTCGGCCGACGATGCGCGCAGCCTTGCCGGCGATCTGGAGGTGGACATCTACCGCCCTTCGCGCTGGTCGCGGCTGATCGATCGGGCGGCCGCGCTGGACAACGCCGCTCTTGTTGCGCTGCTCGCGGGCGTCGGCATGCAGGGGGAGAGCTGGGCCAAGATGACGCCGCGCCATCTCTACCACATCGTTTCGGCGCTGAACCGCGTCGGCCTCTCCGCAGAGGCGCGCATGATCGCGGCCGAGGCCGTCGCGCGGGGCTAGGCTCATCAGCAGCGCGATCGAAGATTTCCTCGCCATGCTCGCCGCAGAGCGGGGCGCGGCTGCGAATACGATCGCCGCATACCGGCGCGATCTGGAAGGGGCGGAGGAGGCGATCGGCGACCTTGCGGACGCCGACCGGAACCGGCTTGCCTCGCTGGCCGTGGCCTGGGCGGACCTCGCCCCCTCCAGCCTTGCGCGCAAATCCTCTGCCTTGCGTCAGTTCTACGGGTTCCTGATCGACGAGGGCCTGCGGGATGACGATCCCACCCCCGCGCTGCCGCGCACCCGCGCACGCCGGCCCTTGCCTCGCATCCTCTCGCTCGCCGAGGTCGAGGCGCTGCTTGCGCGAGCCGAGGCGGAAGCCGGAGAAGGGCGGCCTGAGGGTTTGCGAATGCTCGCCTTGCTGGAGCTGCTGTACGGATCGGGTCTGCGTGCGACCGAGCTCGTTGCGCTGCCGCTTTCGGCGGTGCCGCGCGACGCGCCGTTTCTTTCGATCACCGGCAAGGGCGGGCAGATGCGAATGGTGCCGGTGAGCACGCGCGCCCGCATCGCATTGTCCAACTGGCTGGCGGTGCGCCCCGATCGCCCCCGGCACGTGTTCCCGTCACGGGCCGGGACGGGCCATCTCTCGCGCATTCGCCTGTTTCAAATGCTGCGCGAGCTTGCGGCTCGTGCGGGGCTCGCTCCGGAAAAGGTCTCGCCTCACGTGCTGCGCCACGCCTTCGCCACGCACCTGTTGGAAGGGGGCGCCGATCTGCGCGTGCTGCAGACGCTGCTCGGCCACGCGGACATCTCCACCACGCAGATCTACACCCATGTCGATAGCGCCCGGCTGGTTGAACTGGTCAATGCCCGTCACCCGCTGGCGCGGGAACCGCGCACGCCCACGGTCATTTCTAGCGCAGCAGAAGACCGATAGGCCCGTCCAGAGGAGCATTCCGATGACCCGACCTTCGCGCCGCCAAGCCGCATTCGTCGCCGCTATGGCTGCCCCCATTCTGGCATTCGCCGCCAGTCACGCCGACCCCGCCGGGGCTCAGGCACAGCCGCGAGCGTCGGCGCCGCAGTCGATCAGCCAGCAGGACAAGCAGCAAGGCGCCAAGGCCCATCCTCAGCTCGTCTCGGAGTTTGGCGGCGCGATGGCCGGCCCGCAGGCCAATTACGTCGAATCGATCGGCAAGACCATCGCCGTGCAGTCGGGCCTGTCCAATGCGCGCGGCGATTTCACCGTCACGCTGCTGAACTCGTCGGTGAACAATGCCTTCGCGATCCCCGGTGGCTACGTCTATGTGACGCGTCAGCTCGCCGCGCTGATGAACAACGAAGCGGAGTTGGCGGGCGTGCTGGGGCACGAGATCGGGCACGTCGCGGCCCGCCACGCCGCCAAGCGGCAGAGCGCCGCGACGCGCAACTCGATCATCGGCGTGTTGGGTTCGATCCTCTCGGGCGTTCTGCTCGGCGACAGCGGCTTCGGGCGGGTGGGGCAGCAGCTGTTCTCGCAAGGCACGCAGCTTTTGACGCTTCAATACTCACGCTCACAGGAGACCGAGGCCGACAACCTCGGCATCCAGTACCTCCGCCGGGCGGGCTACGATCCGCGTGCGATGTCCACGGTGTTGCAGAGCCTGGCCAGCCAGAATGCGCTCGAGGCCCGCCTGATGGGAAGCGCCAATCGCGTGCCGGAATGGGCCTCGACACATCCCGACCCGGCATCGCGTGTGCGGGCAGCGCTATCGCGCGCGGGATCCGGCGCGTCCGGGACAACCAATCGCGATGGCTTCCTACGCGGCATAGACGGGCTGCTATATGGCGACGATCCGCGCCAGGGTGTCGTCGAGGGTCGCCGGTTTACTCATCCCGACCTGCGCCTGGCATTCGAGGCGCCCAACGGGTTTTACCTGGTGAACGGTACGCGCGCGGTGTCGATCAGCGGCCAATCCGGCAAGGGCGAGTTCGCCAGCGCCAGCTATGGCGGCAATCTCGAAGCCTATGTCCGTTCGGTTTTCAGCGCTCTGGGTGGTCAAAATCAGTCGCTCGCGCCGCAGACGCTTCAGCGCACGACGGTCAACGGCATTCCGGCCGCTTACGGCAGCGCGCGGGTGCAGAGCAGCGGCAGCCAAGTCGATGTCGTGGTCTTCGCCTACGAATTTTCGCGCAGCCGGGCATTTCACTTCGTCGGCATCACCCAGGCCGGCGGCTCGGGTGTGTTCAATGCGATGTACCAGTCCGTGCGGCGTTTGCCGGCGGGCGAAGCCTCTAGCGTTAGGTCCAGGCGGGTGAGCGTGGTCACTGTAAGGGCGGGGGATACCGTGCAGTCGCTGGCCTCGCGCATGGCCTACAGCGACGCGCCGATGGAGCGTTTTCTGGTGTTGAACGGCCTCAGCGCGAACACCCGCCTTGCCGCCGGCCAGAAGGTCAAGCTCATCACGTATTGAACGTTGGCTCCGTGCGCCGCGCATACGAAAAGGGGCGGCAGTTGCCTGCCGCCCCAATCCGTTAGATGCCTTGCGACGCTTAGTTGGCGTTCGCGAGACCCGACGAAGCGTCTTGGAAGGTGAGTTCGATCGAGTCGCCCAGACCGCCCATGGCGGTGATCGCGGCAACGGCGATCAGGGCAGCAATCAGGCCATACTCGATGGCGGTCGCACCAGCTTCATTGCGAAGAAGCTTCTTGAAAAACTTCATGATAGTCTCCTGGATTTGCAGTCGTCATTACCCCGTCGGCAGATGTTTCACTACAGACACTGGTATCTTACCGATCGTTTATTGATAAACTCTTAAGATATCGCTGCAGTCGTTTTGCTGGATACGGTGGCCCAAAGCCCGTCATTCTCATCGGACAGGCCACTCACTGACCCGATGATCGCGACGACGATCAGAACAAGTATCAGCCCATACTCTATAGCGGTAGTACCGCTATGATCGCGAACCAGCGTGGCTAGGAACTTTCGCATCAAGTCAAAATTCCTGCCGATTTTGCGGAGGCGACACATCGCTTTTCGGCTATCGTCGTTAAGAAATCGTTGAGTGTGAGCCCAAGGTTGCAAAAAAATTCGACACCCTTGCTCGTCGTTGCGGCGGCTATGATCGCGTCGGATGGGCGCGTGCTGCTGCAACGTCGGCGGCTCGACGCCCAGCACGGCGGCCTGTGGGAGTTTCCCGGGGGCAAGGTGGAAGCCGGAGAAACGCCGGTAGCGGCTTTGACTCGCGAGATCGATGAGGAACTCGGCATCGCCCTCGCCGCTGGTGATCTCCGCCCGTTGACCTTCGCCAGCAACGCGACGCTGGCTCCGGGCGAGGGCCGTGGCATTGTCATATTGCTTTACACTTGCCGCTCGTGGCGCGGAGAAGCCGAATGCCGCGACGGCGAGGAAATCGCCTGGTTCGCTCCGCAGCAGCTTCGTAAACTGGCGATGCCGCCGCTGGACTACCCCTTGGCCGAAGCGCTCATTGCTGGAATTTAGACGCTTGCCAACCGGGAGCGCGCCTCCTATGTGCCGCCTTCCAACGCGCCCGTAGCTCAGCTGGATAGAGCATCAGACTACGAATCTGAGGGTCGGACGTTCGAATCGTTCCGGGCGCGCCACGATTTTTCCGCCGTCTCCTGCCGAGTGCAGGGGGCGGCGTTTTCGTTCCAACATCGCCTTGCCATCAGCGTCTTGATTTTCGAGGGCCGAGTCCTGCTAAGGCAAGGGTGGGAAATGCCCGACCCGACCGCGCGGGCGCGACTTTTTCATCGGTGCTGCGGCATCGCCGAGATGCGGTGCACGTCCTGGCCGACTGCTATCTCGCCCTGGCCACCAGCAGCGCCTTGAAGTTCATCACGTCGCGCTTCGGTGCGGCGCCGAATGACATGGCATATTCACGGCTGAACTGGGAGGCGCTCTCATAGCCGACCTGGTAAGCAGCATCCGACACGGTGGCATTCTCGGCGACCATCAACCGCCGGGCCTCCAGCAAGCGCAACTGCTTTTGATACTGGACTGGCGTCATCGACGTTACGGCCTTGAAATGCTGATGAAACGAAGAAGCGCTCATCCGCGTGAGAACGGCGGAGCAATATTCGACCACGGTAGCGGCGGGATAGTCCTGCTGCGG
>VFQT010000865.1_pt1 | contig 40594 bp, 36 predicted proteins | sample 3512381 | NCBI WGS metagenome assembly VFQT01 (sample SAMN10412376, study PRJNA504923) | tailings metagenome | isolation source: Relicate 2 Philex TSF3 active mining site | place: Philippines: Tuba, Benguet | collected 2017-08-29 | reverse complement strand
TCGTACGACTCGGCCGCCAACCTCGACGCCTACAAGAAGGTCATCGCCATCAACCTGGTGGGCACCTTCGACTGCATCCGTTTGGCCGCCACGGCCATGAGCACCACCGAGCCGCTGAACGACGGCGAGCGTGGCGCCATCGTGAACATCGCCTCGGTCGCCGCATTCGACGGTCAGATCGGTCAGGCCGCGTACTCGTCGTCGAAGGGTGGCGTCGTGGGCATGACCCTTCCGGTGGCGCGCGATCTGGCCGCCGTGGGCATCCGCGTGAACACGGTGGCCCCGGGCCTCATCAACACGCCGATCTACGGCGAGGGTGAGGGCAGCGAGCAGTTCAAGGAGAAGCTGCAGACCGGCGTTCTGTTCCCCAATCGTCTGGGCTACGGCACCGAGCTGGCCTCCATGGTGGTGGAGTGCGTCACCAACAGCTACATGAACGCCGAGACCATCCGCGTGGATGGCGGCATCCGCATGCCACCCAAGTGACGCCGGTCCTCTGACCCCGTCACCCATTCCTGCCACCAGTTCCACCAGTGGACAGCCGGAGGGGATTGGCGCGGTGGGTGGTGTTCAGGTGGTGTAGTCGGCGTTGATGCGCACGTAGCCGTCGGTGAGGTCGCAACCCCACACGGTGCAGCCGGTCGAGCCGGTGTTCAACGACACGTGGATGCGCACGTCGTCGCCCTTCATGTACGCGCTCAGTCGGGCGAGCCCCGCTTCGTCGACGGCGACGGGGTACACCTCCTGGTCGCCGAAGCGAATGACGACCCGCTCCTGGTCGATGTCGTCGTACTGACTGCACTTGCCCACGGCCATGGCCACGCGACCCCAGTTCGGGTCGGCGCCGTGCACCGCGGTCTTCACCAGCGGCGAGTTCACGATGGCCTTGGCCACGGTCTTGGCCTGCTCGGCGTCGCGCGCCGAGTCCACGCAGACCTCGATCAGTTTCTCGGCCCCCTCGCCGTCGCGGGCCACCTGCTTGGTGAGCGATCGCGCCACGTCCTCGAGGGCGGCCTCGAGGGCCGAGGCGTCCACCGCTCCGGCGGTGCCACTGGCCAGCACGATGGCGGTGTCGCTGGTGGAGGTGTCGGTGTCCACGGACACGCAGTTGAAGGTGCGATCGATCACGCGCCTCCACATGGAATCCAGGGTGACCCCGTCGACCTCGGCGTCGGTGAAGAGAAGCGTGATGAGCGTGGCCATGTTCGGCTCGATCATCCCGACTCCCTTGGCGACACCCACCACGCGAGCCGATCCGCCGGCGACGTTCGCCTCGGCGATCTTGGGCACGGTGTCGGTGGTCATGATGCCGCGGGCGACGGCGTCGGCGTCGTGGCCCGGCAGGGGAAAGGGCAACGCCGCCAACCCGGCGCGGACGCGGTCGATGGGATACTGCCGACCGATCACGCCGGTCGAGGCGATCAGCACGTCGTGCGGGTCGCAGCCCAGTCGCGCGGCGACGCCCTTGACGACCTCCAACGCGTTGCGCATGCCCTGTTCGCCGGTGGCCACGTTGGCGTTCTTGGAGATGACCACCACGGCGCGGGCGCGACGGTCGGCGACGTGCTTGCGTGACACCACCACGCTGGGTCCGGCGAAGCGACTCCGGGTGAACACTCCGGCCGCGGCCACCACGTCGTTGGCGGCCACCACGGTGAAATCGTCGGAGGAGTCCTTGATACCCACGTTGGTGACGAACGACGTGAAACCCGAAGGCAGAGCGACCATGGGCAGAACCTACCGATTCAGTTCTTGTGGAGAGCGGCGTTCAGGCCGCCCCAGCTTCCCGAACGCTGGACGGCTTCCACCGCGCCGCTGACGCTGTTGCGTCGGAACAGCAATCCGCTGGCACCCGACAACTCGCGTCCCTTGACCACGTTCCCGTCGGGGAGCTTCACCAGAGTGCCACCGGTGACGTACAAGCCGGCTTCCACGATGCACTCGTCACCCAAGCTGATGCCGATGCCGCTGTTCGCGCCCAACAAGCAGCGTTCGCCGATGCTGACCACTTCCTTGCCGCCCCCGGAGAGCGTTCCCATGATGGAGGCTCCGCCGCCGATGTCGCTGCCGTCTCCGACGACGACACCGGCCGAGATGCGACCTTCCACCATGGAAGCGCCGAGCGTGCCGGCGTTGAAGTTGCAGAAACCCTCGTGCATGACGGTGGTGCCGGGGGAGAGGTGGGCGCCCAGACGCACGCGGTCGGCGTCGGCGATGCGCACGCCGCTCGGGACCACGTAGTCGGTCATGCGCGGGAACTTGTCGACGCCGTGCACGGTGAGGATGCGACCGCTGCGACGCTCCTCCCAACGCACACGCTCCACCTGATCCACCGCGATCGGTCCGAGGTTGGTCCAGGCCACGTTGGTGAGCAGACCGAACGCACCGTCGAGGTTCAGCGTGCGAGGTCGGGCCAGACGGTGCGACAACAGGTGCAGGCGCAGGTACACGTCGACGGCGTCCGCGGGGGCGGTGTCGGTGTCGATCACGATGCTCTCGGACGTCACGCGAACGCCGCGCAAGGCGTGGTGTTGCGACTCGGTGCCGCGCTCGGTGGCCGGTGCGGATTCACCCCAACCGAGCTCGTGGAACCAGGCGTCGAGGACGGTGCCGTCGGCCGAGGATCCGTCGGCGACACGGGTGACGAGGGCGTGGCCCCAGGCTGCGGGCATGTGTTGACTCCTTCGTGGGACGTTTCAGAAGACTTCGGGTCGGAGCGTGGGGAAGAGGATGACTTCCTTGATGCTGTGCACGCCGGCCAGCAACATCGCCACCCGGTCCATGCCGATTCCGAGACCGCCCGTGGGCGGGAGACCGAACTCGAGCGCGCGCAGGTAGTCCTCGTCGACCGTTCCGCGCTCGGCGTCACCGGCCTCCTTGGCGGCCTGCTCCTCCTCGAAGCGGGCGCGTTGTTCCACGGGATCGTTCAACTCGGAGTATCCGTTGGCCAACTCGCGAGCCCCCACGAACAGTTCGAATCGTTCGGTGAGGAAAGGATCGTTGCGATCGGTGCGCGCCAGCGGGGAGATCTCCACCGGGTGACCGGTGACGAAGGTCGGACGAATCAGCGACGACTCGGCCGTGGCCTCGAAGATCTCCTCGATCAACTTGCCCGGCCCCCAGCGCTTGTCGTAGCGGACGCCGTTGTCCTCGGCCACCTTGCGCAGGAGATCGACCGACTGCGAGGGATGGACCGCGACACCGGTCTTCTCCTCCACCAGATCGATCATGCGCGCGCGTCGCCACGGCTCGGCCAGGTCGACCTCGTGGAGGTTCCCCTCGGTGTCGGGGATCTGCACCACCGTGGTGCCGATGGCGTCGCGGGCGGCCTGCACGATGAGTTCTTCGGCGATGGCCATGACCTCGCTGTAGTCACCGAAGGCCTGGTACAGCTCCATCATGGTGAACTCGGGATTGTGGCGGGTGCTGATGCCCTCGTTGCGGAACACGCGGCCGATCTCGTACACGCGCTCCATGCCACCGACGATGAGACGCTTCAGGTGAAGCTCGAGAGCGATGCGCAGGTACAACTGCATGTCGAGCGAGTTGTGGTGGGTGACGAAGGGGCGGGCGTGCGCGCCTCCGGCCTCCACGTGAAGCACCGGGGTCTCGACCTCGATGAAGTCCTTGGCGGCCAAGGTGCGCCGGAAGCTGCTGATCACCGCGTGTCGCACCTCGAAGGCGCGGCGGGCCTCCTCGTTGACGATGAGGTCGGTGTAGCGCTGGCGAAAGCGGGTGTCGGTGTCGGTGAGGCCTTTCCACTTGTTCGGAAGCGGGCGCACCGCCTTCGACAGCAACGACAACTCGGCGACCTTCACGGACAATTCACCCTTGCGGGTGGTCATGATGGTGCCGGACACCCCGACCCAGTCACCCAGGTCGAGCGTGGAGATGTCGGCGAAGGCCTCGTCACCCACCACGGCTTTGGAGATGAAAAGCTGGATCTCGTCGGAACGGTCGCGCACCGTGGCGAAGATCAACTTGCCCTGCTCGCGAAGCAACATGACGCGACCGGCGATGGCGACTCGTTCCTCGGTTTCGGTGCCGGCCTCGAGGTGGCCCCAACGGGTGCGCACCTCGCGCAACGTGTGGGTGCGGTCGAACCGATACGGGTAGGGCTCGATACCGCGGGCGCGCAGATCGTCGAGCCGACCGAGGCGACGGGTCTTCTCGGCGAGCAGGCCGCTACCCGTCAGTTCCGGGCCGTCGTCGGGTTCGCTCGTCACGTCGCTCACAAGGGAGAAACCGTACTTGCTCGGGACGAGGGACGAGGAGTCAATAGTCACGCGCGAGACGAGCGATCGTGGCGCGAAGTCACCGGAGCCGACGGACGCCGACCGGTAGCCTGACGCCATGGCAGTGCGTTTTCTGATCATCGGTGGCGGTCCGGCGGGAAACACGGCGGCCACGTACGCCGCCCGTCTGGGAGCCGAGGTCACCATGGTCGAGCGAGACCTGGTCGGCGGTGCGGCCCACCTGCTCGATTGCATCCCGTCCAAGACCATGATCGCCACCGGAGGCGCGATGACGTTCAGTCGTCGCATCCAGGGCATGGGTCTCGAGGAGGTCCGACCCGAGATCGACGTCGATGCTCTCACCGAACGCATCGAGGACATCAAGGAGCACCTCTCGGGTAGCACCTCCACCTTGCTCACCAGCCAGGGCGTGCGCATCCTGAAGGGAACGGCTCGCTTCACGTCGTCCACCTCGGCCGAGGTGGTCACCGCCGACGGCAAGACCGTCAACGTGCCCTTCGACGCGGCCCTGATCGCCACCGGTTCCAGTCCGCGCATTCCGGATTGGGTGCATCCCGACGGTGAGCGCATCCTCACCACCCGCGATTGCTATCCGCCCAAGATCTTCCCGAGCAGCGTGTGCGTGGTCGGTTCGGGCGTGACCGGCGTGGAGTTCGTCCACATGTTCGAGTCCTTCGGCGCCAAGGTGACCCTGGTCGTCAGTCGCCAGCAGGTGCTCCCGAGCAAGGACCCCGAGGTGGCCGCCGTTCTGGAGGACGACTTCCTGCGCCGTGGTGTGTCGTTGTTGAAGGGTGCCCGTGCGCAATCGGTCGAACGTGACGGCGACACCGTGGTGGTGAAGTGCGACGACGGACGTCAGGTGCGGGCCAGCCACGTGGTGCTCGCCATCGGCTCGGTTCCCAACAGCGACGGCTTGAACCTCGAGGCCGCGGGCGTCGAGGTCGATCGCGGTGGCTACATCTCGATCAATCAGCATTGCGTCACCAACGTGGAGCACATCTATGCCGCCGGCGACGTGAGCGGGAAGCTGCCCCTGTCGTCGGTGGCGTCCATGCAGGGCCGCAAGGTGGCCGAGCACGTGATGGGCCTGCACACGCGCGAGCACCGTCATCTCGACTACGACAAGGCGGCCTCGGCCATCTTCACCGAACCCGAGATCGCCGACGTGGGTCTGGCCGAAGCCGAGGCCTTCGCCTCGGGTCGCAAGATCCGCGTCACCAAGGTGCCGTTCTCGGCCACGCCGAAGGCTCTCATCAACAACGACTCCCGCGGGTTCGTGAAGATCATCTCGGACCCGGCCACCGGAGTGGTGTTGGGTGGGTCGATCGTGGGTCGCCACGCGGCCGAACTGATCAGCGTGATCGCTCTCGCCGTGACGGCGAACCTGAAAGTGACCGACATCGTCGAGAGCCTGCTGGTGCATCCGGCACTCTCCGAAGCATTGGCGGAGGCCGCCGAATGAACGACTACCCGCCCCCGCCGCCGCTGTCGGACTTCTCGATGGAGTCCGATCGTCTGGCGTCCATCGGTCAGCGTGCGTTGGCGCAGGTGTTGGACTCCTTCATCATCGGCATTCCGCTCTTCGTTCTCACCTTGTCGGCCGGGGCCGATCTCACCGACGCCGACGACGGCAATCTGTTGTGGCTCACCTTGTTGTGGCTCGGTGTGAGCCTGTTGTACAACACGGCCTTCATCGCCACCACCGGCGCCACTTTGGGCAAGCGCATCATGAAGCTGCGCGTGGTGAACCGCACCGATGGTTCGCCCGTCAACTGGACCTACGCCGCGGTACGGGCCCTCGTTCCCACGGTGGCCGGAGTGGTGCCCGTGATCGGCTTCGCGCTCAACATCGCGGTGTACGTGCGCGCGATCTTCCACCCGTACCGCCAGGGTCTGCACGACGCCGCCGCCGGCACCATCGTCGTCCGCCGCTGACCCCCGGCGTTCTCGGTCGGAATGGCGACGGTTTTCGGCACTCTCGCACGTCGAGAACGGGTGAATCACAGGGGTCGATAGACCTCGTCGTCGGGGAACGGTCGCGGCTTCACGTACGGATCGTCGGGATCGACGGAACCAGCGGGCACGTCGTCCACGCGCACCCAGTCGCTCACCACCACGCGGCGCGAGATGGCCCAGGTGCCGCCGACGTTGGCCATGTCGTCCACGTAGCGAACGCCGGCGGTGACGTCACGCGCGGGCTTGTCGTCGCGTGCGACCGTGCGGTGATAGGCGACGGCATAGGTCTCGACGCGGGCCCGGTCGCCGCGCAACTCGATGAGGATGTTCGACATGGTGTGCGAGGTGACGGACCAGCGCGACAACTGATCGCCGAGCCAGGCGATGAATCCGTCGACGTCACCCTTGTACGGGCCGTGGTCGTCGGTGGCGTCGGGGTGGTAGCACGAGCGCACCAGATCGAAGTCGCGTCGGTCCACACCACGGGCGTAGCGATAGATCACATCGCGAATCCGTTCGCGCGCCACCACGTCGTCGATGTTCATGATCGATCTGGGTCACCCAAGTAGCCGGAAACGGTCACTTTCCGTACCCGGATCGTGTCAGGCGATGACGACGACCACGTCGCCGGAGCCGACGGTGTCGCCCGCTTTCACCTTCACCTCGGACACCTTGCCGGCCTTCTCGGCCAGGATCTGGTTCTCCATCTTCATGGCCTCGAGAACGACCACCGCCTGACCGGCCTCGACCTCCTGGCCCACCTCGACCAAGACCTTGACGATGGTTCCCTGCATGGGCACGGCCACCTGACCGGAGCCGGCACCACCGCCCGCGCCACCACCGGCGGCGCGCTTGGGCTTGTTGGCCTTGGGCGCGCCGGCAGCGGCCACGACGGCGGTCTGCTCGGGCACCCACATGGCCACGTCGAAACGCTTGCCGTTCACTTCCACCGTGGTGTTGCGTCGCACCAGCGGCTCGGCATCGTCACCGTCACCGGCGGGCGCCTTGGGGGCCTCGATGCCCGACAGGTCGAGCACCTCCTCGACCCACTTGGTGGAGTGCTTCATGTCGGCGAAGTCCGGATGACGCAGGATCGCCAGATCGGCCGGAATGGTGGTGGCCACGCCCTCGACCACCATCTCCTCGAGGGCGCGAATGGTGCGGGCGATGGCGGTGGGACGATCCTTGCCCCACACGATGAGCTTGCCCACCAGGTTGTCGTAGTACTGGCTGATCTCGTCGCCGCTCTCGTAGCCGGAGTCGAAACGCACACCGAATCCGTCGGACGGCACCAGCTTGGAGATCTTGCCGGGGGAGGGCAGGAACTTGCCGCCCGCGGGGTTCTCGGCGTTGATACGGATCTCGATGCCGTGACCGTTGCGACGGGCCGTCACCTGCTCCTGGGTCATGGGCAACTTCTCGCCACCGGCGACGCGGATCTGCCATTCGACGAGATCGATGCCGGTGATGACCTCCGAGACGGGGTGCTCCACCTGCAGACGGGTGTTCATCTCGAGGAAGAAGAACTCGCCGTCCTGATAAATGAACTCGACGGTTCCGGCGTTGAAGTAACCCACGGCGCGGGCGGCCTTGATGGCGGCCTCACCCATGGCCTCCTCGACACCCTCGCCCATGGCGACGGCCGGGGCCTCCTCGACCAGCTTCTGGTGACGACGCTGGGCCGAGCAGTCGCGGGTGCTGACCCACACGTAGTTGCCGTGTTGGTCGCCGACCAACTGCACCTCCACGTGGCGGGGCCAGGTGAGGTACTTCTCGACGTAGATCTCGTCGCGACCGAAGAAGGCCTTGGCCTCGCGCTGGGCGCTGTCCATGGCGTCTTGCACCTCGGCGGCGCTGCGCACCACCTTCATGCCGCGTCCGCCACCACCGAACGCGGCCTTGATGGCCACGGGGAAACCGAACTTGTTGCCGAAGTCGGTGATCTCGGCGGCGGTGGTCACGAAATCGGTGGTGCCGGGCACGATCGGACAGTCACCGCGCAAGGCCGCCTTGCGGCTCGAGACCTTGTCGCCCATCTCGCGGATGGCGTCCGGCGGCGGTCCGATGAAGGCCACGCCCATCTTGGTGATGGCCTCGGCGAACTCGGCGTTCTCGCTGAAGAATCCGTAGCCGGGGTGCACGCCGTCGGCGCCACTCTTGCGGATGGCGTCGAGAATCGCCTCGGTGTTGAGGTAGCTCTCGGCCGCCGTCTGTCCACCCAACGCGTAGGCCTCGTCGGCCAGTCGCACGTGCAGGGCGTTGCGATCGAGTTCGGAATACACCGCGACGGTGGCGATGCCCATCTCTCGAGCGGCACGGATCACGCGCACGGCGATCTCCCCGCGGTTGGCAATCAGGATCTTCGTCAGTGGTTTGTTGGGCACAAGTGACAATGTTGTCGGGATGGACACCCCTAATGCCACCTCAAACGACGCAAACCTTCCCGGGGTGCCACATTCGGACGCGGCGTTTCGCGCTCCGGCCATCGCTCACGGCGGTTGGAACGTGCGTTGGACGGCCTCGACGGGCAGCACCAACGACGACCTCTGGAACGCCGGACGGGCCGGGGCCCCCGATCGGTTGGTGCTGGTTGCCGACCATCAGAGCGCCGGAAAGGGCCGTCTGGACCGTCGTTGGGAAGCCCCGGCGGGGACGAACCTGCTGGTCAGCCTGCTTTTTCGTACGGTTCCCAGCGTGCCGCACGCTCTGACCCACGCCGTGGCCCTGGCGGCGGCGCGGGCCAGTGAACGGGTGGCCGGGGTGGCGGCCGATCTGAAGTGGCCCAACGACCTGCTGGTGGGGACGGCGAAGTTGGCCGGGATCCTGTCGACGGCGGGTCCGGCGGAGGGCTCGCCGCCACGGCCCTCTTTCGTGGTGGTGGGTCTGGGGCTGAACGTGGGATGGGCACCGGAGGGTGCGGCGTGTCTGGCGGACTCGCGCACCGACGGGTCGGTCGCATCACTCGACCGTGATCGCGTGTTGGAAGCCCTGCTCGTGGCCCTCGACGAGATCCTCTCGTGGTCGAACGACGAACGACACGCCGAGTACCGCCGACGACTGTCCACGATCGGGCGCGAGGTGCGCGTCGAGTTGCCCGACGGAACGTTCGTCGAGGGGCGGGCACTCGACGTCGAGATCGACGGCCGCATAGTGGTTCTCGACGCGTGCGGCGTCACGCATCGTCTCGACGTGGGTGACATCGTCCATCTCCGCTGACGTCGCCGGGGGTATGACCCCGGTCGATGCTGGTCAGCGAATAGTTTCGTTCCATGGCGACGAAGGCAGCGGCGGGCAAACGACGTCGTCGAACCATCGCGCCACGGGTGAACACCATCACCGTGGCCGTCGCCTTCGTCGCGCTCACCGCGGTCGGATTGTTGGTGGCCACCAAGCAACAGGAGGCCAACGTCGAACGGGTCGGAGAGCTGAACGGAATGCTGGCCGACGGCTCGGGGCCCTTCGTGAACTACCTGTTGGTGGGGAGCGACACCCGGGAGGGGATCGACCCCAACAGCCCCGACTATTCGGGCATCGGAAACACGAACGACGCCGGTGGTCAACGCAGCGACACGTTGATGATCCTGCACGTCGACAACGAGCGCGGCACGGCGTCGATCATGTCGATCCCGCGTGACCTGTGGGTCGACATTCCCGGCCACGGCCGGAATCGCATCAACACGGCCTACCAGCACGGGGCCGACGTGTTGGTGAACACGGTGCAACAGAGCCTCGGCGTGCCGTTGAACCACTACGTCGAGGTGGACTTCACGTCGTTCAAGTCGATCGTGGCGGCACTCGGTGGCGTGGACCTGTGCTTCGAGTTCCCCACGCGCGATCTGCACGTCGGGCTGAACGTTCCCCAACCCGGCTGCTACACCCTCGACCCCGTCCAGTCGTTGGCCTACGCCCGCAGTCGGTACTTCGAGACACTGCAGAACGGCGAGTGGGTGGTCGACGGGCGCGCCGACCTGGGTCGGATCGCCCGGCAGCAGGCGTTCATGCAAGCGGCCATCAACAAGGCCATCGAGCAAACCGCCGCCAACCCCTTGCGCACCAGCGAGCTGGTGAACGCCGCGGTGTCGTCGTTGCGTGTCGATCCCGGCACGAACCTGGTGGGGACGGCCGAGTATCTGAAGCCCCTGGCCGGCAACGGCGTGACGCGGTACTCGCTGCCGGTGATGCCCGAGACCATCGACGGCAAGGACGTGCTCGTCCTGGGCGCGGATTCACCCAACTATCTGGGGTATTTCGCCGGAGTGGTGGGTCCTCCCGCCCAATGAACGGGCGAAAACTGGCAGAATGTCGGGGTCGGCCCCGCCCGACACCCACCCACGCGAGGACCTGATCCGATGAAAGCCCTGATTTTGGCCGGCGGTGCCGGAACGCGCCTGCGCCCCATCACCCACACCAGCGCCAAACAACTGGTTCCGGTGGCGAACAAGCCGATCCTGTTCTACGGGATCGAGGCCATGGTGTCGGCCGGAATCACCGAGATCGGGGTGATCGTGGGCGACACCCGCGCCGAAGTGATGGCGGCCCTCGGCGATGGATCGCAGTTCGGGGCCCGCGTCACCTTCATCCCCCAGGACCAACCGCTCGGACTCGCCCATTGCGTCTTGATCGCCGCGGATTTCCTCGGCGACGACGACTTCGTCATGTACCTGGGCGACAACCTGTTGGAACAGGATCTGGCGGCGTTCGTGCGCGCCTTCGAGACGGCGCGCAAGGGAGCCGAACCGCCGACGGCGCAGATCCTCCTCAAGCAGGTTCCCGACCCGCACCGCTTCGGTATCGCCGAGTTGGACGCCACGGGCAACGTGATCCGGCTCGTCGAGAAGCCCGCGGATCCGCCCACCGATCTGGCCCTGGTGGGCGTCTACCTCTTCGACAAGACCATCAACGAGGCGGTGCGGGCCATCGCCCCGTCGCCGCGCGGCGAACTGGAGATCACCGACGCGATCCAGTGGTTGGTCGATCAAGGTCGACGCGTTCGCTGCGAGTTGCTGACCGGCTGGTGGATCGACACCGGCAAGCTCACACCGTTGCTCGAGGCGAACAGACTGCTCCTCGAGGTGATCGAGCCCCGGATCGACGGCGACGTCGACGAGGCGTCCACGGTCGACGGGCGCGTGGTCATCGAGGCCGGTGCGGTGGTGCGCAACTCGTCGTTGCGCGGCCCGCTGGTGATCGGACGCGACGCCCGCGTCACCGACAGCTTCATCGGTCCCTTCACGGCCATCGGCAACGGTTGCGAGGTGACCAACAGCGAGGTGGAGCACTCGGTGATCATGGAGCGCAGCCGGGTCGTCGACATTCCGCGTCTCGAGGACAGTCTCATCGGCAAGGAAGCCGAGGTGACCCGTTCACAGAAGCGACCGCGAGCCCTGCGCTTGATGGTCGGCGACCATTGCCAGATCGACACGGAGTGACGACATGCCCAAGGTGACCCCCAGCGAGACGATCGACGGAGTGTGGATCGTCGAACCCACGATCCACGGCGACCAACGCGGACTCTTCATCGAGACCTACCGTCGCGAGTGGTTCCCCAACGGCCGCGAGATGATCCAGGGCAACCGTTCCAACAAGCAGCGGGGCGCGTTGGTGGGCCTGCACTATCACATGCACCAGGCCGACTACTGGTACGCCCCGGTGGGCACCATTCGGGTCGTTCTGCACGATCTGCGTGAGGGCGGCCCGACCGACGGAGCCACCCAGACGCTCGAGATCAGCGGGGAGAACCACAAGGGCGTCTACATCCCGCCCGGAGTGGCCCATGGGTTCTCGGCGTTGACCGACGTGGTCATGACCTACCTGGTGGACGGCTACTACAACCCGGCCGACGAGTTGGGTGTGGCGTGGAACGATCCGGTGATCGGCGCCGACTGGGGCGTCGCCGAACCCATCATGAGCGAGCGTGATCGCACCAATCCGATGCGGGCCGACATCCCCGGGAACCGCCGCCCCTACTGGCCCATGAGGACCTGACATGAAACTCTTCGTCACCGGCGCGGCCGGATTCATCGGATCGAACTACGTGCGTTGGCTGTTGAACAACGGCGACGACCGGGTGACCATCTTCGACAAGCTCACCTATGCCGGCAACCTCGAGAGCATCCGCGACCTCGTCGACGGGGACCGCTGTCGCTTCGTACAGGGCGACATCTGCGACGCCGACGCCGTGCTGGACGCGATGAAGGGTCACGACACGGTGGTTCACTTCGCCGCCGAGAGCCACGTCGACCGCAGCATCGTCGACCCCTACGCCTTCGTGCGCACCAACGCCTACGGCACCAACGTGATGTGCGACGTGGCCCGTCAGGTGGGCGTGCAGCGATTCCTGCACATCTCCACCGACGAGGTGTACGGAAGCATCGACGTCGGTTCGTTCGCCGAGACGGACATCCTCACGCCGCGTTCGCCGTACTCGGCGTCGAAGGCGTCGAGCGACCTGATCGCGCTGTCCTACGTCACCACCCACGGCCTTCCGGTGGTCGTGACCCGTTGCTCCAACAACTTCGGTCCGTACCAGTTCCCCGAGAAGCTGATCCCGTTGTTCACCACCAACCTGCTCGACGGCAAGAAGGTGCCCTTGTACGGCGACGGTGGCAACGTCCGCGACTGGATCCACGTCGAGGACCACAACATCGCGGCACACCTGGTGCTGCAAAAGGGCGCGGTCGGCGAGATCTACAACATCGGTGCGCACAACGAGATCACGAATCGGGAGATCACGTACCGCCTCATCGAGTTGTGCGGTCGCGACGAGTCCTTCATCGAACCGGTGGCCGACCGTTTGGGACACGATCGTCGGTACTCGGTGCACATCGACAAGGTGTCGGCGCTCGGTTGGAAGCTCGGCCGCACCTTCGAGGACTCGCTGGCCGAGACGGTCGAGTGGTACCGCGCGAACCGCGCCTGGTGGGAGCCGCTGAAGGCTCGCGCCGGTCTGTGAGTCGGTCGTGAGGATTCTCGTCACCGGAGCCCGGGGCCAACTGGGCACCGAGTTGATGCGCGTGATCGCCGAGCGGGGCGACGAGGGGATCGGTGTCGACATCGACTCGGTCGACATCACCAGACGGGAGATCGTGCACGAGGTCTTCGCCGAGGTGCGTCCGGACGCGGTGATCAATTGCGCGGCCTGGACCGCGGTCGACGCCTGCGAGGACGACCCCGACAAGGCCCTCACCGCCAACGGCGTCGCCGTGCGTTGGGTGGCCGAGGCCTGCGACGCCGTCGACGCCCATCTGGTGCACGTGAGCACCGACTACGTGTTCGACGGCACCAAGAACTCTCCGTACGTGGAGACCGACGTCCCCCATCCGCAGAGCGTGTACGGAACCACGAAACTGGCCGGCGAAGCCGAGGCACTGGCCATCGGCACGCGGGCGGCCGTCGTGCGCACCTCGTGGGTGTGCGGCTTCCACGGTAACAACATGGTGAAGACCGTGCACAAACTGGCCCAGGAGCGGGATTCGTTGTCGTTCGTCAGCGATCAGATCGGGCACCCCACCTTCACCTCCGATCTGGCGCCGTTGTTGCACACCGTGGCCACCGACCGACTGGCCGGGATCTTCCACGGCACCAATCAGGGGGCGGTGAGCTGGTACGAGTTCGTGCGCGAGATCGTGAGGCTGATGGGTCGCGATCCGGACATGGTCCATCCGATCACCACCGCCGAACTCCAACCTCCTCGTCCGGCGAAGCGTCCGGCCAACAGTGTTCTCGACAACAAGGCCCTGCGCGATCTGGGTTACGCGCCGACCCGTGATTTCCGTGAGCCGTTGTCCGAACTGTTGCGACGACTGGGAGGATCATCGTGAACGACGATCCGCGTCCCGTGCCCGAGCCCACTTCGAACGGCGGTGCGTCCGAGCCGATCGGTGAGGTGCGTGCGTACCGTCCCGGTGAGGTGAAGTCGCAGGGCGGCTCGCTCGGCTCGAAGATGGTGGTGACGGTCGTCGTGGCGGTGGTCGTGTCGCTCATCGTCGCGGCGGTGGTGGGTGCTTTCGCGGTCTTCCGTTCGGCCAAGGACAAGGTCGACGAGGTGAGAACGGCCGTCGAATCGGCGCTGGTGCATCCCGACTGCGACCTGTTGGTCGACGGTATGCCCGTGCCATCCGAGTTCGTCGTGGCCGACTCGATCGACCTCAGTTGCGGCGGCGGAGTGGACGTCCGTTTGAGTGTGATCACCTCGTGTCTGTCGAGCGGACGTCAGTACGCCACCAATTCACTCGGTCACGCCTTCCTCGACGAGCGCGTGTACCGCGCGGGTTCACCCGGTCCCTGCTGACCGCGTCGGGTCAGTCGACGACGAAGGAGACCGGATCACCGGTGCGGATCGACCCGGGTCGCACCACCGTGGCGTACACGCGGCTCGACGCGCCGCCGTTGCCGTGATCGCGTTCGTGATGGATTCGCCCGAAGTCCCGGTCGGCGAACAGGTGGGCCAGTTGTTTGCAAGGAACGGCGTAGGCCCACACGTCGCACACCACCGAACCGATGAGCAGACGGGCCCCGGGACGAACCCGTGACCATTCGATCCCGGACACGGTGACGTTCTCGCCGGCGGCTCCCGGTCGCAGTTGGTGACCCTCGGCCACCAACGCCTCGATCACTTCCGCGGACCACAAGCTGAGGGCCTGGAAAGGTCGCCCGTGGTGTTTGCGGGTGGCCTGCACGTCTCCGACGACCCCGGTGAAATCCACGTCGACCGACTCGACCGCCGTCTTCGGGACGCCCCCGGAACCGCTGTTCAGCCCGACGACGGTTCCCGGTGGCGCGCTCGGAAACGACTCGCTCGCCCTCAGTGTGGCGGTGGCCGCCATGACGATGTTCCACACGGGCTCCAACAAGCGCTCGACCTCGCGGGCGTCGAGTCGCGCCGGTTCCACGTCGCCGAGGAGGGAGTCGAGGGCCCGACGCGCCTCGGCGATCGAGTTCTCGCGACCCGTACCCATCTGGTCGAGGATGGTGGAAGCGGCGCCGATGGTGTTGCGAGCGTCCTCGAGGGTGAATCGGTACGGACCGACGAGCATCCGCACACCATAGGCGTCGGGCGAGAACCCTAGGCTTCGTCCATGAACAGCCCGGCGCGAATCATGCACGAGGGCGCTCCGTTGCGTCTGACCGAATGGACCAGTTGTGGCGGTTGCGCCGCCAAGTGGGGCAAGGATCTGCTGGCCGGACTGGTCGACGAGTTGCCGCGGTCCGTCGATCCGTCGTTGATCGTCGGTCTGGCGCCTTTCGACGACGCCGCGGTGTACCGCTTGAGCGACGACGTGGCCATGGTGAGCACCACCGATTTCTTCCCGCCCCTGGTCGACGACGCCGCCGACTTCGGTGCCATCGCGGCGGCCAACGCGTGCAGCGACGTGTTCGCCATGGGAGGACGCGTCGTGATGGCCATCAACGTGGCGGCCTTCCCCGAGCACTTCCCCCGCGAGGCGATCGTGGCCATTTTCGATGCCGCCGCCGCCGTGGTGGCCGAGGCCGGGGGAACCGTGGCCGGTGGGCACACCATCCGCAATCCCGAGCCCATCTTCGGTCTCGCGGTTCAGGGCGTTGTGCACCCGGACCGCGTTCTCACCAAGGGCGGTGCCCGGGTGGGGGACGTGTTGATGCTGTCGAAGCCACTCGGCACCGGGATCGTGCTGGCCGGTGGTGACGACGCGCAGAAGGCCGAAGCCGTGGCCGGGATGCGACGGTTGAATCGCGTCGCCAGCGAAGCGTTGATGCAGACGGGTGACGTGCGCGCCGTGACCGACGTGACCGGCTACGCCCTGGCCGGACACGGCTGGGAGATGGCCGAGCGTTCGAACGGTGCGTTCCGCATCGAGTCGTCGTCGTTGCCCCTGTACTCGGGGGCGCGCGACATCGCCGCTCGCGGCGTGCGCACCGGGGGCGACGCCCGCAACCGTGCGGCGGTCGGCGCGCACGTGCGACTGGCCGAGGGTGTGGATCCGGCGTTCGACACCATCGTCTTCGATCCGCAGACGTCGGGTGGACTGTTGGCCGCGGTGGACCCGCGCCGCGTCGATCAATTGAGCGGATCGTTCACCGTCATCGGCGAGGTGGTCGAGGGCGATCGCGGTCTCCTCGTCGTCTGATGGCTTCCGTCGCCCCCACTCGTGAACTGGAGCGCACGTTGCGCGATCAGGGTCACTCGTGCGTGGTGGGTGTCGACGAGGTGGGCAAGGGCGCGTGGGCCGGACCGCTCGCGGTGGGCATGGCGGTGTTGCCGGTGGACGGCGAACTGGACGGGGTGCGCGACTCCAAGTCGATCAGCGAGAAGACGCGCGAGCGGATGTTCGACACGGTGGCCTCGTGGTGCACCGCCTGGTCGGTCGGTTTCGCGTCACCGTCGGAATGCGACGAGTTGGGAATGGCGGCGGCCCAGCGGTTGGCGACCGAGCGGGCCCTGCGGACTCTCGGGGTGCGGCCCGACGCGGCGGTGGTCGACGGCAGTTGGGACTTCGTGACCCCGCTGATCCCGAGGGTGGAGATGCGCGTGAAGGGCGACACCTCGGTGTTGTCGATCGCGGCGGCGTCGATACTGGCCAAGGTCACGCGCGACCGTCTCATGCGCGAGTGGGCCGAGCATCATCCGCAGTACAGCCTGGACACCAACAAGGGATACCCGTGCCACTGGCATCGCACGGCGCTGCAGGGCTACGGGCCGTCGACCATCCACCGACGCTCGTGGGCCTTCATGGACAACTTCGTTCCGTGGACCGGGACTCCGCGCGTCGACCGTTCCGCTCCGCCGACGCTGTTCTGATCACTTCTTGAGTTCGTTGAACGGACTCTTGCTGTCGATGCCGGCGTCCTTGGGCAGTCCGAGCACGCGCTCGCCGACGATGTTGCGCATCACCTCGTCGGATCCTCCCGCGATGCGTCCGCCGGGCGTGCCGAGGATGAGCTGGTTCCAGGCGTAGGTGCCCCATTCGCCGCTGTCGGCGATCAACTTGGGTCCGAGCACCATCGACACGAAGTTGCCGAGGCGGATCATGTTGTTGGTGCCGGCCAACTTGGCCATGCTCATCTCCGGTCCGGGCATCTGACCGGACTTGATCTTGTCGAGGGCGCGCTGGTTGTTGTAGCCGGCCACCTTGTTGTGGATGATGATCTTGGCCAGTTCGTCGCGGACCACGGGGTCCGAGTCGAGGCCGTAGTGCTTCACCATCTCGATGACCCGCGTGAAGAAGCCACCGCCGCCACCGCCGCCGCCGATGGCGGCGCGCTCGTTCATGAGCGTGGTGAGCGCGACGTTCCAACCGTTGTTGACGTCACCCAGTCGGTGATCGTCGCGCACGCGCACCTCTGTGAAGAAGACCTCGTTGAAACTGGCTCCGCCGGTCATCTGGCGCAGCGGGCGGATCTCCACGCCGGGCGCGTGCATGTCGACGATGAACCCGGTGAGTCCCTTGTGCTTGGGCAGGCTGGGATCGGTGCGGGCGATGATCTCGCCGATGTGGCTGTAGTGCGCACCGCTGGTCCAGACCTTCTGGCCGGTGATGACCCACTCGTCACCGTCGCGCTCGGCCTTGGTGCTGAGACCGGCGAGGTCGCTGCCGGCCCCGGGCTCGCTGAACAACTGACACCCCACGATGTCGCCGCGGTACATCTTGCGCATGTAGAGGTCGCGCGCGGTGTCGGAGCCGTGGGCGAGGATGGTGGGAGCCACCATGCCGAGACCGATGGTGAAGCAGCTCTGGTTCGGGATGTCGAACTTGGACTCGAGCGAGTCGTACGCGCGCTGATACGCGCCGGGCAACGCACGACCGCCATGGGCCTCGGGTCCGGTGATGTAGCCGAAGCCGGCGTCGAACTTCTTGCGCCGCCACGCGCAGGCGCGGTCGACGTCGATCTGCTCCTTGTCGCGCTCCTTCTCCTCGAACATGGCGACCTTGTCGGAACCCTCGCCCCAGACGAACTTCTTCTCGGCCTCCTTGCGGGGCGCGTTGGCCTCGAGGAAGGCCAGGGCCTCGGACTGGAACTCTTCGAGTGTGGGCTGCGACATGGACGACCTCCTGTGGGCGAGACAGGCGAACCGTACCCGACCTCGTCGGCGTCACGACAGGCGAAACCGTGTGGCATCGTCCACGAAAACGGCCCGGTCGGCGGGGCCGGACATCCGACGGGAGAGGCGCGGCAACTAGGGTTGACCTCATGGGTCAGCCAGTCGTGGTCGTGGAAAAGCCGAGCCGTCGTCCGGGCATCGTCCGGTTCGAGGCCAATCGCAGCCTGTCGGGCATGGGCCACGACAGCTTCACGGCCGGTGACGTCACCGGTTCGTTCGCGCGCGCCAACACCCCCGCGGCCGAGTTGGCCCGTCGGCTGTTCGCCACGGGCCGAGTGGCCGGAGTGCACGTGTACCAGAACATGGTCACGGTCGATCTGAACAAGGGTTTCGATTCCGAGGGCCTCGACGAGATCGTGCGGGATCTGTACCAGTACTGGAAGCCGGGCATGACCCCGCCGGCCTTCGAGGATCTGGTGGCCGACGAGGCCCCGGCGGCGACGTCGGGTGACGTGGCCGCGTCGGGAGGCCCGGCCGTCGACAGTCGCGTCCCGGCCCATCTGATCGAGCGCAGTCGGGCCGCCCGCGCGAAGTGGGAAGCCAACCGCGGCTGAGCCGATCCGGGCGTTCCCGGGCGACTCGTTTCCGCTAGGGACCAAGGTCCCGAACGGCCTCGTTCGACCGGGTGAAAAGTCACAGAAAACCCTTGATTTTCTGGCTCTCCAGTCACGCACGGTCCGAACATCCGTCTTAGCCTGCGCGCGTGGCCGACGAAATCCTTTCCATCGAAGACGTGGCCACCGCATTGGGCGTCCATTACATGACCGCCTATCGCTACGTGAAGCGTCGGGCCCTGGAGGCCACCCAGGTGAACGGCCAGTGGCAGATCACCCGCGCCGACCTCGACGACTTCTTGAAGCGCCGCTCGGATCGCCACTCCAAGGCCGAGGGCTCGCGCGACGCCCGCCGGACCGCCGACTACCACCGTGACCTGCACCGCTGCCTGGTGGAGTCCGACGCCAAGGCCGCCTTCGACGTGTTGCAGTCGGCCATCGACGCCGGCGCCGACATGGAAGAGGTGTACCTCGAGATCCTGAGTCCGGTGCTGTCCGACATCGGCGCCAGCTGGGCCCGCGGCGAGATCGACATCTCGGTCGAGCACCAGGCCACCGCGGTGGCCACCCGTTTGGTGGGCCAGTTGAGCCCGCGGTGCGTGCGTCGTGGTCGGCGTCGGGGCAACGTGCTCATCGGTGGACCGGCGGGGGAGCGTCATTCGCTGGCCCTGGCGATGCTCGGAGACCTGTTGCGCCTGCACGGCTGGGACGTGTCCGACCTGGGTGCCGACACGCCGTCGAACTCGTTCGTGCACGCCGCCTCCAGCATCTCCGATCTGGTGGCGGTGGGCGTCAGCGTCACCTCCAACGAGTCCCTCGAGAGCGCCGCCGAACTGCTGTCGACCTTGCGGCGGGCCATCGGCGACGATCTGCCCGTTCTGGTGGGCGGCTCGGCCATCCGGGATTTCGATCACGCCCGTTCGTTGGGCGCCGACCACTTCGCCGAGGGTGCTCGGGGTTTCATCGACTTCCTGGACACGTTGTCGAGCAAGGGTCGCAAGGCCTCCTCGAAGCGCACGACCACCTCCGAGGACGACGTCACCGACGACTGACGGCGGGCCCGTCGGGGCGGCCGGAAACCTACGAACACCTGTTCGCTATAGTCGCCGCCATGAGCGTTTCCGTGGCCCGTCGCGCCGTCGATCTGTCCGCCCTGCGGGTCGGTGTTCCCGCGGTCATGGCCCATGAACGCTTGTTGCCCGTGCACCCGGTCTTGGCGCCCCTGTTCGGCGTGGCGCCCGGTGATCCCGGCCTGGTGCGCGGACACACGGTGGTGTGTTCGGGTTCGGCGGCCATGTCGTGCGCTCTGGCCGTGATGGCCGCACCCACGCAAGCCGGTTCGTGGGCCGGGGTGGTGGGACTGCCGTCGGTGGGGGTGGCCGCGGCCGCCGAACTGGGGGTGGAGTTGTCGCGCACCATCTTCGTGGCCGACACGCCGTCGTCGTCGCCGGACATGGCCGCGGTCCTCTCGGCGTTGATCGACGGGGTGGAGGTTCTGGTGCTGTCGCGTCGCGTGGTGGCCACGGTGTCCGACGCGGTGATGCGCAAGTTGCACACTCGCGCGCACTCGCGTGGCGCGGTGTTGATCTTGGTCGGTGACCCCGGTTCGGTGTCGGTCGACCTGCGTCTGCGCGCGGGCACGGTGATGTGGGACGGCGTGGGAGCGGGCAACGGTCATCTGCAACGCCGACGCGTGAGCATCGAACTCGATGCGCGTCGTCGGGGGCGACCGGCGCGCACCGACGTGTGGTTACCCGATCAGCATGGTGCCCTGCGCGCGTGCGACGACCAGTCGTCGGGCAACGTCGTGTCGCTGCGTCGCACGGGGTGATCACCGGTGAGTCGGGATGAGCACCGTGTGAACACCACGCCGCCGGGACCGCCGCGCTGTGCGGTGGTCCACACTCCGGCGTGGCCGTTGGTGGCCGCCGTCATGAACGGCTCGATCGGACGCGGACCCGAGTACGCGCCCGATCGACCGTTGGCGATCATGCGCGCCCAACGGGTGCTGTGTTGCTCGCCGGTGGCATGGCGCGAGGGTGTTCGCCCGGGCATGCGTCGTCGACAGGCGCAAGGGGCGTGTCCACATCTGGTGTTGGTGTCCGACGATCCCGATCGGGATGCGCGTTGCTTCGAGCCGCTGGTGCGCTCGGTGGGCGAGCTGGTGCCGTTGCTCGACATCGAGTCCCCGGGCTCGTTGTTGATGGCCACACGGGGTCCGTCGCGTTACGTGGGGGGCGACACCGCGCTCACGGTTCGGCTGTCCGATCTGGCCATGCGGGGTCTCACCACGGCGGTGGCCGGGCGCATCGACCCCCGAACGTTGTTGTCCACCGGCGGCGGGCTCGGAGTGGGGGTGGCCGATGGGCGCTTGGCGGCCACGCTGGCGGCCCGCGAGGCCATCCGTCGTGGCGAACCCGTGGTGGTCGAACCCGGCGCGCTCGCGACCGCGACGTTCCTCGCCCCGTATCCGGTGGCGGCCTTGGCCGCGGTGGCCGGCTGCGACGTCGGATTGGTCGACTTGTTGCAACGGCTGGGATTGCGTCGATTCGCGGACGTGGCGGCGTTGTCACCGAACCATTTGGTCGATCGTTTCGGTGCGCTCGGTCGCACCTTGCATCGTCTGGTCAGCGGTACCGACGACACCGCACCGTCGGCCGTGCCTCCGCCTCCCGATCTCACCGTCGTGAGGTTGTTCGACGATCCGGTGGCCCAGTTCGACATGTTGGTGTTCGCCGCCAAATCCCTCGTGGACGAACTGGGCCGATACGTCGCCGATCGCGGTCAGCTGTGCACCCGCGTGCGCGTGGAAGCCGAGACCGAGCATGGGGAGACCTCCGTGCGGGTGTGGCACCGGGCCGAAGGCATGAACGAGTCGGCCATGGTCGATCGTGTGCGCTGGCAACTGGACGGCTGGATCAACGGCACCGACCCGCCGTCGGCCGGCGTCACCAAACTGGCGTTGATCCCCCTCGAGGTTCGTGGGGATGCCGGCACTCAGGAGGGCTTCTGGGGCGGGCGAACCGCCGCCGATGATGCCGCCGCGCGCGCCATCACGCGCGTGATGGGATTGGTGGGTCCGGCCGGGGTGACCGTGGCGTCGTGGCGCGGTGGTCGCGACCCTCGCGAGCAGTACCGCATGGTGCCGGTGGCCGACATCGGTGCCGACGGCACGACGGTGCGCGAGCGTCCCGCCGATGTCGCCCTCGGGGCCTGGCCCGGGGCGATCCCGACCCCGTCGCCGGCCGTCGTGCACCATCAACCGGTCGGTGTGCGGGTGCTCGACGCCGATGATCGCGCGGTGTCGGTGAGCGGTCGTGGTGTCGTCAGCGCCGCCCCGGCCGTGTTGTGTCGCGAGAACGATCGTGCGTCCGTCGCCGCCTGGGCCGGCCCGTGGCCGGTGGAGGAGCGGTGGTGGGACGAACGTGCCCGCCGGGCCGCCCGCTTCCAGTTGGTGGTGCGGACGCCCGACGGGCCACGCGCGTATCTGGCCGAGGTCTCCGCCGGCCAGTGGTGGCTGGTGGCCGAGTACGCCTGAGGCCGACGAGAGACGCGATCAGGCGATGCGGGACTCGATGGAGTGCGCGTCGAGCAAACGACTGGACGCCAGATCCTCGGCGGCCAATCGCAACAGGTCGTCGGCCAACCGGAAGCCGATGCCGCGAACCGTGTGCATGAATCGAAGACCGGGAGCTCGCTCGGTGAGCTTGCGTCGCAGGTTCGACAGATGCACGTCCACCACGTGGGTGTCACCGACCCAGTGCGGTCCCCACACGCTCTCGAGCAATTGGGCCCGACTGCACACTTCCAACGGCTTCAGACACAGTTGCGAGAACAGATCGAACTCCAAACGGGTGGCCGCGATGGGATGACGGTTCACCTTCATCTCGCGCCGGGCCAGATCGACCATCAACGGGCCGAAGTACAGCACCTTGGGGTCGAGATCGGCACCCACGCCGTTCTTGGGTCGTGGGCGACGCATCATGGCCTGGCAGCGCTGCACCAATTCGTCGGTGCTGGCTTCGGTGGGCACGGCGTCGTCGGCGCCGTTGCGCAGAACGGTGACGCGCTGATCGTCGGAGTTCGCCCCCACGATGAGCACGTAGATCTCGGGGCACCGACGAATCTGCGACAGGAGGCGATTGAAGGTGGGGTAGGCGTCGCGGGCGTCGACGATGACGATGTCGGGTTCGAAGGAGCGCAACATCACCTCGGCCGCCACGGGGTCGGGTGTGGTGCGCACCGCGTATCCCTGCATCTGCAGAGCCGCCTCGACGGAACGTCGGTCGGAGTTGTGAACGAGAGTCACCAATGCGCGGGGCATGGGTTCGGGCTCGCGATGAGCGGATCCGCCGCCGGCTTCCCGGCGTTGCTGATCGGCTCTCGCCGCGAAGTTCGTCTCGATGAGTGTCATGACAGTGCCGCCTTTATCGGTTGGAGGTGCTCATGGCTTGAGCACCGTGTTGTCATCCGTCCCGAGTTCCGTGGAAGCGACACGTCGCACTTTTTCGCCGGGTTTGTCGTCGGGACGAGAAAAATCGCCGTGACGTGGGGGGATGGGTCGGCCGGCCGGTCGGTGAGGGGCCGAAGTAGGGGTCGGTGGAGCGTTCCGAGGTGATTGACTGAGGGCGTGTCATCGCCCGAATCACCCGACAACGAGACGCTGCGCCCCGAGACGTTGAGCATTCGCGCCGGTCGTCCCGAGGGTCAGGCCTCGATGGCCCCCATCCTGTGGGCCTCGACCACCTACGACATGGGCACCCTGGAAGAGGGACGACAGATGGCCCACTCCTCGCGGGCCAAGAAGTTCTACAGCCGCCACGGCAACCCCACGGTGAACGCTTTCGAGAGCGCCGTCGCCGAGTTGGAGGGGGCGGAGGCCTCGCGCGCGTACGCGTCGGGCATGGGGGCCATCGCCGGGGTGATCTTGGGGCTGTGCTCCAAGGGCGATCACATCGTGGCGCAGAAGCAGTTGTACGGCGGCACCATGCAGCTGTTGGCCGGAGTGTGTCCGCGTTTCGGAATCGACGTCACCTTCGTCGACGGCACCGAACCCGGCGCCTTCGCCGAAGCGGTGATTCCGGGCCGAACGATGATGGTGTTCGCCGAGACGCCCGCCAATCCGCTGCTGGATTTGGTGGACCTCGACGATCTGGGGGCGATCAAGGGACCCATCACGGTGGTGGACGCCACCTTGGCGACGCCGCTCGGTGTGCGTCCGCTCGAACACGGGGTGAACCTGGTTCTGCATTCGGCGACCAAGGCGATGGCCGGTCACAACGACGCCACGTTGGGTGTGGTGTCGGGCGAGCGTGATCTGATCGACGCGCTGTGGGGATTCGCGGTTCTGCAGGGTGCCTGCGCGTCGCCGTTCGACTCGTTGAACGCCATTCGGGGATTGCGCACTCTCGGCCCGCGTCTGCGCCAGCAGGGCGAGACGGCGGTGGCGGTGGGTCGCGCGCTCGAGTCGCACGCGGCCGTGAACTGGGTGCGACATCCCGGTCTCGAGTCGCACCCGCAACACGAGTTGGGTCGACGTCAGTACCGCCTGCACGGTGGCGTGCTCTCGTTCGATTTGGTGGGCGGGTTGGAGGCCGGCGCGAACTTCGTGAAGTCGGTGCGCTTGTGTCGTCCGGCCACGTCGATGGGCGGCCCCGAGACGTTGGTGACCCATCCGGCGTCCACCACACACGCGGGTATGACTCCCGAGGAACTGGCCGAGAGCGGCATCACGCCGGGCACGGTTCGCATGAGTTGCGGGTTGGAACACGTCGACGACGTGATCGCCGACGTGCTGCGCGCCCTCTGACCCCCCGATCCGGGTGGCCGAAGTAGCCGGAAACCGACGTTGCCGGTACCCGGATCGGCGGGTGAATACGAACATATGTTCGTTAGAATGGGCCGGTGGCGTATTCGTGGGGGATGCAGGGGCCCAAGACCTGGGCCGAACTGGAGGCTCGGCTGTCCGACCGTGCCCTCGACGCGCCCCCCGACGCCCGCTCGGATGAACGGGGCCGCGACGGACGGGCCCCCGGGGCCACCACCGCCAACGCCGGTGGTGATGGTCCGGCGTTCGGGCGTCGCCGTCAGCCCTACGAGCCCGTCGAGACGCACACGTCGATGGATGGCACCCCATCGGGCGGCACGGCGCGTCCGGTGGTGCCCTACGCCGAACTGCACTGTCACTCCAACTTCTCGTTCCTCGCCGGAGCGTCGCATCCCGAGGAACTGGTGGAGGAGGCCCGACGCCTGCAGTTGTCGGCCTTGGCCATCACCGACCACAACGGTCTCTACGGCGTGGTGCGTTTCGCCGAGGCCGCGCGCGCGGTGGGCCTGCCCACCATCTTCGGCAGCGACGTCACGGTGCACGATCACCGCGGTTCCGGTCAGCTGGTGGTGCTGGCCGACGGACCATCGGGGTACGCGAACCTCTCGCGCGCGCTCAGCCTGGCCCAACTGTCGGGCAGCAAGGGTGAACCACGGTGCACGTTGCCGTTGCTCGGCGACAATGCCCGTGATTCGTGGTGGGTGCTCACCGGCGATCATCGCGGCATCGTGCCCCGCGCACTGATCGAGCACGGTCCGCAGGCGGCGCTGCGCGAACTGCAACGTCTCGTCGACGCGTTCGGTCGGCATCGCGTGCTCGTCGAGTTGTGGGATCACGGTGAACCGCTCGACAGTGCGCGCAACGACGCCCTGGCCGAACTGGCGGCCCGCGTCGACGTGCGGTGCGTGGCCACCAACAACGTGCACTACGCGACACCGGCGCGACGACGTCTGGCCACGGCCATGGCGGCGGTGGGCAAGCGTTGCAGTCTGGACGACGTCGATCCGTGGCTACCCGCGTCGGCCTCGGCTCACGTGCGCAGTGGTGTCGAGCAGTCGCGTCGGTTCTCCCGATACCCGGGGGTCGTCGAGGTGGCCGCCGAGGTGGGGGCGCAGGCGGCCTTCGACCTGTCGTTGGTGGCCCCCAACCTCCCGCCGTATCCGTGCCCCGACGGGTTGAGCGAGATGCAGTTCCTGCGACGGCTCACCGAGGAAGGGGCCACGCGTCGTTACGGCGAACGACCGCGCGACGGCGAGGACCTCAGCCTGCGGGCCCGCGCGTGGCGCACCATCGACCACGAGTTGCGGGTGATCGAGACGCTGGGTTTCGCCGGCTACTTCCTCGTGGTGTGGGACATCGTGCAGTTCTGCGAGCGCGCCGACATTTACTGCCAGGGTCGCGGAAGCGCGGCCAACAGCGCCGTGTGCTATTCGCTCGGCATCACCAAGGCCGACGCGGTGTCGCTCGGCCTGTTGTTCGAACGTTTCCTGTCGCCCGAACGCGACGGACCACCCGACATCGACATCGACATCGAGAGTGGTCGTCGCGAGGAGGTGATCCAGTACGTGTTCGGCCGGTACGGGCGCCATCACACGGCCCAGGTGGCCAACGTCATCACCTATCGCGCGCGATCGGCGGTGCGCGACATGGCGCGGGCCCTCGGCTACGCGCCCGGTCAGCAGGACGCCTGGGCCAAGCAGATGGACATGTGGGGCCGTATCGACGCCATGGCCCCCCAAGCCGGACCCGACGGTCGCCCCGAACACGACATTCCTCCGCTGGTTCTGGAAATGGCCATGGAGATCGAGGACGCCCCGCGGCATCTGGGCATCCACTCCGGCGGCATGGTCATCTGTGATCGCCCGGTGATCGAGGTGTGTCCGGTGGAATGGGGTCGCATGCGCGATCGCAGCGTGTTGCAGTGGGACAAAGACGACTGCGCGGCAGCCGGACTGGTGAAGTTCGATCTGTTGGGCCTGGGCATGTTGTCGGCGTTGCACGGGGCCGTGGATCTGGTGCGCGAGCACACGGGGGTCGAGATCGATCTGGCCACCTTGCCCCAGGACGACGACGTGTACGCCATGTTGTGTCGCGCCGACACGGTGGGCGTGTTCCAGATCGAGTCGCGGGCCCAGATGGCCACGTTGCCGCGGCTGAAGCCGCGACGCTTCTACGACCTGGTGGTGGAGGTGGCGCTCATCCGTCCCGGACCCATTCAGGGTGGCTCGGTGCACCCGTACATCCGACGTCGCAACGGGCAGGAGCCCATCACGTACCTGCATCCGTTGTTGGAGAACAGCCTGGGCAAGACGTTGGGCATTCCGTTGTTCCAGGAGCAGTTGATGCAGATGGCCATCGACGTGGCCGGCTTCTCCCCATCGGAGGCCGACCAGTTGCGTCAGGCCATGGGTTCCAAGCGCAGTCGCAAGCGTATGGAACGGTTGCGCGCGCGTTTGTACGAGGGCATGGCCGAGCGGGGAATCACCGGCGACATCGCCGACATGATCTTCGACAAGATGGCGGCCTTCGCCAACTACGGCTTTCCCGAGAGTCACTCGGTCTCCTTCGCGTATCTGGTGTACGCGTCGTCGTGGTTGAAGTTGCACCAACCGGCGGCGTTCTACGCCGGTTTGTTGAACGCCCAACCGATGGGGTTCTGGAGTCCGCATTCGTTGGCCCAGGACGCGCGCCGGCACGGCGTGGTGGTGCGCACCCCGGATCTACGGGCCTCGGGGGCCGGGGCCACGTTGGAGGAGTGTTCCGACAGCCACGGCGGCTTCGCCGTGCGTCTGGGCGTGGGGTCGGTGCGCGGTGTCGGTTCCGAGTTGGCCGAACGCATCGAGCGCGAACGCGTGGTGAACGGCGACTACCTCGACATCGAGGATCTGGTGCGACGCGTTCCCGAGATCACCGTCGCCCAATTGGAGGCCATGGCCACCGGCGGGGTGTTCTCGGAGTGCTTCGGCATGGAACGACGTGAGGCGCTGTGGGCCGCGGGGGCGGCGGCGCAGTCACGGGTGGATCGTCTGCCCGGTCTGGCCACGGCCACCACCGCGCCCACCTTGCCCGGTATGGAACCCATCGAGTTGGCGGTGGCCGACTTGTGGGCCACGGGCGTGGCCCCCACCGGACACCCCACACGTTTCCTGCGCGAACGTCTGGACGAGATGGGCGTGGTCACGGCCGAGCGACTGGCCACGGTCGAGGCCACCAAGGTGTGGGTGGCCGGTGTGGTGACGCATCGTCAACGACCGGCCACCGCGCAGGGGACCACGTTCATGAACCTGGAGGACGAGACCGGGCTCATCAACATCGTGGTGTCGGTGGGGTGCTGGAAGCGTTTCCGCCCGGTGGCCCGGGGTGCGGCGGCCTTGTTGGTGCGGGGCCGGTTGGAGCGTGTCGAGGGCGTGGTGAACATCGTGGCCGAGCACATGGCCCCACTCGACGTGGCGGCTCGCACCTCCAGCCGCAACTTCCGCTGACGGGACGACGCCAAGGTGGTCAGCGTTGACGGCCGGCGAGCCACGCACCCCACAAGGTGATGGCGCAACCGACGACCGACAACACCGCGACCGACTCGTCGAGGATCACCGCGCCGAGGATCAACGACACCACCGGGATGAGGTAGGTCGTCACCGAGGCGCGGGTGCTGCCGAAGCGACCGGCGTTGGCGGCCATGATCACGTAGGCGAGAGCGGTGCCGAAAACGCCGAGGGCGCCGATCATCAGGAAGGGTTTCCACGCGAAATCGACGTCGTCGACGGCGGGGACGGCGAAGGGAATGACCAACACCAGGGCCACCAGTTGCGCGTTCCACAGAACCGGTAACGACCCGTAGCGCTGTTGAAGCGGTGCGGCCAGGTCGAGGGCGAATCCGTAGCACGCCAAGGCGACGAAGATCAGTCCGATGCCCACCGCACTGGAGTGTCCATCCCCGAGCGAGGGCAGTGCGATGGCCACCACGCCCACGAAACCGACGCCGAGTCCGTACAGCTGGGCCCGTGACGGGCGGCGTTGGTAGACGAACGTGGACACCGCCGCCACGAACAGCGGAATAGCACCGTTCAACATGCCCGCGACGCTGGAGGCCACGCGCTCCTCGGCGAAGGGGAACATCGTCAAGGGGACCGCCATCCAGATGGCGGCCAGCAACACCAGCCGGGGCCACGCCTCGCGGGGCAATCGCACGCGAGCGGCGGGAACGAGGGCCAGGGTGGCGAAGCCGAAGCCCACGCGCATCGGCGTGATGACCGCGGCGGGGAAGGCCTTCAGGCCCTCGGCGATGAAATAGAACGAGGTGCCCCAGATGAGCCCGGGGATCGCCAGTCGACCGAGTTCGGTTCGCGGCACCACGACGGGTGCGGTGTCGGTCATGTGCTCGACGCCGGTGACGTGGTGGCCGCCATCACGCCGAGGGCCACGAACACCGTGCCCGCCACGTAGCGCTGGACGATGGGCAAGGTGCGCCCGGTGAGCAAACGGTCGCGCAGGGCGCTGGCGGTGAGGGCGTACAAACCGTCGGTGCAACAACCGATGAGTACGAACACGGCTCCCAACACCAACGCCTGCGACCACGCGGCTCCCTTGTCGGCGTCGATGAACTGGGGCAGATACGACAGAAAGAACAGGGCCACCTTCGGGTTGAGCGTGTTCACCACCACGCCCTGGGTGAACGAACGCTTGAGGGACACCGAGGTGGAGTCGCCCGACACGGCCGAGGGTCGCACGAGGAGGGTTCTCAGGCCCACGAACACGAGATAACCCGCGCCGAGCCATTTCACGGTGTTGAAGGCGGTGGCCGAGGTGGCCAACACGGCCGACAGACCGGCGCTGGCCGCGACGACGTGCACGAGATTGCCCAGTTCCAGCCCGGCGACCGCGGCCAAACCGACCTCGCGCCCGTCGCTGACGCTGCGGTTCAGGATGTAGATGACCGCGGGCCCGGGGATGAGCAGGAGGGCGATGGACGCCACGCCGAAGGTGACGATGGAACCGATGTCGGGCACGGGTTCGACTCTAGACCCCGACGTCGACGGGCTCCGAAGGAATTCCGCGATCGAGAAGTTCGGTTAGATGGATCGCCAACGCGGTGGGTGCGAAGGAGGTGTCGGTGTCGGACGTGTCGAATCCGGCGCTGATCTCGTCGCGGTGCCACCAACGGATCTCGAAGAGGTACTCCGCCGCGAGTTGCTCCCACGACAGAGAGGGTCGGGGTTCGAACCGTTCGGACACCTCGACCAAGTGGATGTGCTCGCGTTGTCCGTCCCATCGACCGTCGACGAAGGCGATGCGGTGCTCGCGGGTCCAGACGTGCGGACCGATCTCGACGTCGACGAGTCCGACCTCCTCGCGCAACTCGCGCGCGAGGGCGGTGCGATGGTCCTCGCCGTCGTCCAGTCCGCCCCCCGGAAGCGCCCAGCGCGTGCCGCTCGGGAACTCGAACCTCACCAGCAACACGTGATGATCGGGGGTGACGACGAGCGCCCGGGCGGCCGGTCGAATACGGGGCTCAGGCATCGGGCTTGTCGTTCAGCCCGTCGTTCATCATGCGGTACATCTCGTAGATGGACTTGCAGTCCTCGCACAACGGCAATTGCTTGGGATCGCGGGAGGGCACCCACACGTGGCCGCAGAGGGCCTCGAGGGGCGTGCCGAAGACCCGCGCCTCGGTGACCTTGGCGGCGGCGCTCTCGCCGGGTTCGGTCTTCACGATGTGGGCGACCACCGGCTCGCCGGTCTCGGGCACCCGGTCCAGCTCGGTGTCGGTGGACGACTGCGTGGAAGCGACGAGGATGGTGTCGGTCGGGGCCATGACAGAAGTCAACCAGATGCCTACACTTCGACCATGCCGTTGTACGAGTTCCGATGCCGAACCTGCGAGAGCACCTTCGAGGTGCGCCGCCCCATGTCCGAGGCGTCCGATCCGGCCACGTGCCCCGAGGGGCACGAGGGTGCGGTGCGTCTGTTGTCGGTGTTCGCCTCGGTTGGCGCCTCCGGCGGAAACACCGCTCCGGCACCGGCCGCCCCGCGCGCCGGTGGATGCGGCACCGGTTGCGGTTGCGCACACTGATTCGTCTCGTGCCGACATCGCCTCGTCCCGAGGATGTAGTTTGACCGCCATGTCCTCCTGGATCGTCAACCTCGTCGTGGCGGGCACCGCCGCGGGAATCGGGGCGATCGGAGTGCGCGTCATCGGTGAGTCGGCCAAACCCAAGCCGGTTCCCGTGAAGGTGCGCAAAGAACGTCGTCGTTGACCAACCGGTGCGCGTCAGCCGCCCACCGAGACACTGCCGACGAAGGACACCACCATCACGGCGATGGGCGCCGCCCATGAAGTCCACGCCGGTAGCGGTCGCCACGATGGTGCGAGCATCACGAGACCGAGCAAGGCGCCGGCGACCACACCCCCGACGTGTCCGCCGATCGAGATGCCCGGGATGGTGAACGTGAGCAGGAGATTGATGGCCAACGTGGCACCGATGCCGGTCTGAAAGACGTTCACCCCACGTCGTTGCATGCCCACGGCAGTGGCGCCCATGAGACCGAACACCGCACCCGAAGCCCCTCCGTGCAGGCCGGCGCCCCCGCCTTGGATGACGAGGGCACCGAAGGAGCCACCGAGCAGACAGGCGAAGTAGAGCAACGCGAAGCGGACCCGACCGAGCGGAACCTCGAGCATTTGGCCCAACTGGTAGAGCAGGATCATGTTCATCGCCAGGTGCAGGATTCCGAAGTGCAGGAATCCGGCGGTGACCAAGCGATACCAACCGTCGGGTTCGGAGACGAGCCACCGGCTGAGACCCAGTTGGATCTCCCGCTCGCCCGGTCGGTCACCGAAACCGATCGAGGAGGAGTCGCCGACGAGAACCCAGACGAACACGGCCAGGTTGACGGCGATGAGGGTGGTGGTGACCAGATTCGACTGGCGGGCGTTCCAGTCGCGGGCCCGAACGGTGGCCGCCGGACGCGAGGCCCTCACGCAGTCACGGCAATGGCTACCCACGGTGGCCTGCGAGAGGCAGTCGGCGCAGGCGGGTCGACCGCAACGGGTGCACGAGCGTCCGGTGGCGACGTCGGCGTGCCGGTAACACGCGGGAAGCACGGGCGGCGGAAACGATTCCATGGGTCAGGGAAACGGTAATCCGTCGCCGAACGATTGGCTCATCGGGCCCGTGTGGCCGAAGTCAACGGCGCCGACCGGTCGTCCGATGCGGTAACCCTGGAGCAGATCGCAGCCGAGGGCGCGAAGACGCGAGACCTGGGCGTCGGTGGTGACCCATTCGGCGATGACCGCCATCTCGAGACTGTGGGCGAGTTGGATGATGCTGCGCACGATGGGATCGTCGCGGTCCTCGTCGCCGAGCGAACGCACGAACGATCCGTCGAGCTTGAGGAAGTCGGCCGGACAGGAACGCAGGTGCGACAACGACGAGTAACCGGTTCCGAAATCGTCGATGGACAAACGCACTCCGAACCGTCGCAGCGACTGCAAGGTGCGCAGGGCGTTGGTGGGGTCGCGCATCAGCATTCGTTCGTCGAACTCCAACGCGAGATGTTGTGGTTGCAGATCGTGTTCCTTCAGGGCCGCGAGGGTGCGCTCGACGAATCGGGGATCGGCCACCTGTCGCGGGGAGACGTTGACGTGCACCACGAAACGGCGGTCGACGCGCCCGTCGTCGAGCCATCGACGTAGATCGGCGCAGGCGCGGTTCGTCACCCATTCGCCGATGGGGGCGATGATCCCGGACTCCTCGGCCAGGTCGACGAACACCGACGGCGTGAGGATCCCGAGCGAGGGGTGATGCCAACGCAACAACGCCTCGGCGCCCACCACCCGGTCGGAGTGGGGCGAGTAGACGGGCTGGTACACCAGACGAAGTTCCTCGTTGGCCAAGGCGCGTTCGAGGGCCGCCGACAGGGTGGAACGTTCGCGGGCCGTCTCGCGCATGGTGTCGGAGTACAACTCGCAACGCGACCGACCCCGCAGCTTGGCGTGGTACATGGCCGTGTCGGCGTTGCGCATCAGCGCGATGGCGGCGTCGGTGAGCACCGGTTCGCCGGTCTCTCCGCGCGTGACGGCCACACCGAGGCTGGCCCCGGTGGTGACCTCCACGCCCTGCAACAGAACCCGACCGGTGATGGCCAGACGCACCCGCTCGGCCAGATCGAGAGCGGCTTCCTCGTCCACGAGGCCCTCGCACAGGATGACGAACTCGTCCCCGCCAATGCGTCCGACGATGTCACCGGGTCGGGTGGCCCCCACCAGTCGTTTGCCGATGTTGGCGATCAACATGTCGCCGTTCTCGTGGCCCACGGAGTCGTTGACGTCCTTCAACTTGTCGATGTCGAGGAAGAAGACCGCCACCATCTCGCGCGTCGCGCGAGCCCTCTCGATGGCCTCGGAGAGTTTGCGGATGAACAACGTCCGGTTGGGGAGGGCGGTCAACCCGTCGTGGGTGGCCTGGTGCGCCAACGCCGCCTGCAGTTTGGTCGATGCCGTGACGTCACGCGCGATGAGGGCCACGCCCTCGGCGGTTCGTCGAACCTGCACCTCGAAGGTGTGGATGTCGTCGTCGGGCCCGCGCAAACCGACCTCGCCCCGCCAGGATGCGCCGGTTCCGGTGGCCACGTCGCGGGGCATCTGGTCGCGTACCACCGTGAGCAATTGCGGGAAGCCGTCGGCGGCCGGATTCGCGTACGCGATCCGTCCGTCGTCGTCGGCCACGATCACGACGTCGTCAGTCGCTTCGATCAACTCGGCGATCGACTCGTTCCACGATGAGGTCGTCGCCGTCGTGTCGTCGGCGCGCAAGGCGATACCCGTGAATCCCGTGACCGAGCCGTCGTCGGCCACGCGTGGTGTGAGGATGAAGCGCACCCGGTGTTCGCTGCCGTCGGGATGTCCGATGAGAACGGTGATGTCGGCGGGGCCACCGTTGGCCTGACGCCACACGTGTTCGGCTCCCATGCGATCGTCGGGGCGCGCGTTGGCCCACGGGGCCCGACCCACCGGGGGAGCCGCACCGCCCAGAGCCACGTTGCGGAAGTTCTCGTCACCCGAGACCAGTCGACCCGAGGCGTCGGTGTCGAAGAGTCCCACCGTGGGGGGAGTCACCGGGGTCGACCCCGCTCGGGACGTTGAACCTTCGGACACGACAGATCAGTGTGTCACACGGTGGTCGGGCCACCGCTGATAGTGGTGGAAATTGGCGAAGTCGTGGTGGTTGTCGATCGTCCGGTTCACCTCACGGTTTGCTCAGGATTCATCGAAGTCGGGGACTTCACGGGTGGGGGACTGTCACAATGAACGGGGTCAGGAGGTAGAGGTGGGACGCAATTCGTTGACGGTCGGGTTCGTGTTGGCGCTGAGTATGGGGGTGTTTCCGGTCGTCTCCCACGTGGCGGCACTCGATCCGTCGGCGGAGCCGGCCGTCGACGACCGACCGATTTCGACCCAAGCATCTCCCTCGACACTGTCGGCGGGGCTCACCGAACTGCTGGAGCAGGGCGACAGCGTCAACTCCGTTGATTTCGCCGTGAACGAAGCGGGGGACGGGTACGTGCTTTTCAGCGGCAACTTGAACGGGGTGTTCGGCAACTATCGAGTCCGCGTCGACAATGGTGCGGTCTCGGGTGGGCCCGTGGCGTCGGAGATCAGTTTCGCCAATCTCGTGGTCCATCCCGATGGAGACGTGACGACCGTGTGGCACTCGCAGTTCCCGACCGCCGGGTTCCGTCGGGTCCGACTCGATCACGCCACCGACACGCTGTCGTCGACTCAAGTGTCGACGACAGCGGGATCGTCGAATTTCGTGTACGACGAGTCGACCGCCGGTGACGGATTGGCCGTGTTCTCCGAATCGGGTTCACTGCGAGCGGTCCCCTTCAGTTCGTCCACCGGCTGGGGGGCCGAGGAATCCGTTCGTGCTTCGGGGGTTGCATCGTTTCTTCCGACGATCGACGTGACCCCCGCCGGTCAAGTGGTACTGGTGTGGGCGAACTCCGGATCACCACGCACGTATTCCATGACCCACGACGATCTGGGCACACCGGCGCGCGAATGGGCCACCACCTCTGCCGTTTCGTTGAGCGACGGCGTCGGGGTGAACATGTTGTTGCTCGATCTCGAGGTGGTCGACGCCCCAGGGAACTCCTGCTTCGGCGCCGTCGCCTACACCGAAACCGCCACGGGGAACCGTGATCTTCGACTCAAGGAGATCTCCAGTTGTCCGTTGGTCGTGGGAAGTCCGAACAGTTACACGGTCGCGGGAACGAGCCTTGCCGGGGGTTTCGTCGATGTGGATGACGATGGTGATTGGATCCTGATGACGACTTCGGGATCCGGAAACTCGGTGACGGGTACGTACGTGGTCGATGGGTGGACTTCGTTCGGTGATTCCGTGAGCGTTTCGTCGGCCGGACGCAAGTCGGTGAAGTCCGTCGGTTTCACCGATGCCACCACGAACGCCGCGGCCGTCGTTTTCGAGCATCAGACGTCAGCCGACGGCGGCAACCTCGTCGCACTTCGTCGGTCGGGCTCGACGAACTTCACGACCCAGACCGTGGCCGCCGTCTCGCAGGGGACGTCCTATGCGAACAATGCCGGGCGTGGTTCGGTCGTGGCCGGAGCGCCACTTCCGGTGGTGATCGCGACGACGTTGGTGTACAACGGCGACGACAACTCGTTGCTTTTCCGACAGTCCGACGGGACGGTGGTCGAGCTGGTCCGCAGTGCCCTCATCGGGGCGTACGGCAATCCGCCGGGGAGCATGGCTTCGGATGGCTCGACGGCCTTGTTGGCGATGTTCACACCCGGATCCCCCGTGGGGGGGAACTACCGAGAGGACGTCACCTACATGATTCGGACCAGCGCGGGTTGGACCGCGGCCGCCAATGCGGTCGAAGGGATTGCCCCCGGGGACGAGTCGATCAGCACTGTCTCCGAGGGCGTCGACCGATATCTCGTCGCGTGGTCCGAGGACGCGAACATCGGATGGGCCCGTCTCGATGGGGCGACGTGGACCACCGGAACCCTGCCGGTGACGAGTCCTCGGGGAGTCAACTTGCTGATCGATTCGTCCGGCATCACCCGGCTCTTCTACGTCGACGGCGCCGACGATCTGGTGAAGTTCCGCACGTGGACCGGCCCGGGTTGGTCATCGGCGACCACCGTGACCTCGACGACCGCGATGTCCATCGTCCACGTCGTGGCCGGAGCCACGGGCTCGGTGTTCGTCGTGTGGGCCGATTCCGTGAGTCGCATCAAGGTCTTGCACGTCGCCGGCGGCGGAACGGTCACCGAATCGGCGTTGTCGGCACCGGGGAGCAAAGTCGAAATCGCCAGTTCGGGTTCGACGGCCGCGGTCGTGTACGTCGACAATTCCGACCCCACGAGGCTCTCGATGGTGCGATGGGACGGAACGACGTGGACGGCACCGTCCGTACTCGTGACCGAATCGAACAACGTGGTGTCGGCCGATGTCGCCTTCGACTCGACGGGCAATCTCGAGATCGTGTGGGGTGTCGCCTCCGTCGGTGTTCGCACCGGACGGGTGGCGACGGGTGGAAGCGTCACCACTCTGCAGACGCTCGTCTCGGACCCGGCCCCGGAAGCCCTGCTGTTGGCGGACGACACCGGGGAGAGACTCCTCGTGTGGAGCGACTATGGGTGTGACTGTTTCCGTGCGGCGTCGGGCCGTTCCGGATCCCTCGGAGCGGCGGTGGAATTGCCCCGTGGTGCTCCGATCCTCGAGAACGATTTCGGCTACTTGAAGCACGCCCGTGTTGGTAACGAGTGGGTCTTGGCGTGGCAGGATCGCCTTGCCGCGGTGGTGGGTACCAGCACATCAGCGCTTCCCATGTACGTTCCGTTGGCGTCGCCGAAGCGGATCATGGATACGCGGTCGTCGGGTGGTCGTTTTGGTACGACGTCGTCGGCGGGTTCGGTGCGTCGTTTGCAGGTTGCGGGGGCGTTGGCGATCGATGGTTCGGCGTCGGGTTTGCCGGGGTCGGGTATCGGTGCGGTGGCGTTGAACGTGACGGTGGTGAATGGTTCCGATGATGGTGGTTACGGGTTCGTGACGGTGTTCCCGTGTGATTCGTTGTCGACTCCGGTGCCGGATGCGTCGAATCTGAATTTCTCGGATGGTCAGACGATTCCGAACTCGGTGTTGGCGTCGGTGTCGTCGAGTGGCCACGTGTGTTTGAGTGTGTTCGGCACGGCGGACGTTCTGGTCGACGCGGCCGGGTGGTTTCCGTCGTCGGGTGGTCTGTCGACGTTGGCGTCGCCGAAGCGGATCATGGATACGCGGTCGTCGGGTGGTCGTTTTGGTACGACGTCGTCGGCGGGTTCGGTGCGTCGTTTGCAGGTTGCGGGGGCGTTGGCGATCGATGGTTCGGCGTCGGGTTTGCCGGGGTCGGGTATCGGTGCGGTGGCGTTGAACGTGACGGTGGTGAATGGTTCCGATGATGGTGGTTACGGGTTCGTGACGGTGTTCCCGTGTGATTCGTTGTCGACTCCGGTGCCGGATGCGTCGAATCTGAATTTCTCGGATGGTCAGACGATTCCGAACTCGGTGTTGGCGTCGGTGTCGTCGAGTGGCCACGTGTGTTTGAGTGTGTTCGGCACGGCGGACGTTCTGGTCGACGCGGCCGGGTGGACCTGAGTCCGGGTCGTCAGATCGCCAGGACGGAGCCCGACAGGCTGGCGGTGGCGATGGTGGCGAAATCGATGGCGCGCACCATGTCGGCGGCCGGGGTCTCGGGCGGTAGCTCGATTTGCTGGCCCAGGGCGTGGATCTCGAACACGTAGGTGCGCATCTCGCCCGCGGGCGGACACGGAGCCCGCCAGGCCAACTCGGGAGCCTCCGGGGTGCCGAAGGCGTTGGCGGCCACCACCGCTCCCGAGGGCAGACCACCGGCCTCGATACTGGTGACCGTGGGATCGATGCCGATCACGATCCAGTGCGCCCGCCCGACGGGGTCGACGGCGGTGTCGGTGGTGTCGAGCATCACCACGGCCAACGACACCGTTCCCTCCGGGACCCCGGTCCAACTGATGCTGGGAGAGGTGCCCGAGACCGCGCAGGTGTGGGCCACGGGGATCGGACCGCCGTCGAGCCACGGTCCGTAGAGGGTCATCGGCTCGGCCTCGACCGGAGCCGCGGTGTCGAGCAGGGCCGAGGAGTCGGTGGGAACGATGACGGACTCGGTCTGTCCGTCGCGAGGCGGTCTCATGTCGCGACCGTCGTCGGCGCACGCCGACAACGTCAGCGCACTCAGCAGAGCCGCCGTGATCGAGAGGGCGAATCGGCGCATGGACTCATGTTACGGGTGGCGGATGGGGAGGGTTCGGTCGGGCGAACTAGCGTGGTCGCATGGCATCGACGTCGGACCTGTGCATCCTCACCGTGCACGCGCATCCTGACGACGAGGCGTCCAAAGGCGCTCCGACGCTGGCGATGTACCACGACGCCGGCGTTCGCACGGTGCTGGTGTGCTGCACGGGTGGGGAAGAGGGCGACCTGCAGAACCCGGCCCTGCGCGAACCGGGCGGGATCCTGGCCGGACTCGACGACTCCGAGGTGAAGGCGGCCTTGGCTCGGGTGCGACCCCGTGAGTTGGCGGCGTCGGCGGCCATCATCGGCTTCGACGAGGTCGTGATGCTCGGGTATCGCGACTCGGGAATGTTGGACTCCCCGGCGAACGATCACCCGGACTGTTTTCATCGGGCGGATCTCGACGAGGCCGTGGGTCGACTGGTGACCGTCATCCGACGGACCCGGCCCCAGGTGCTCGTGACCTACGGCGACGATCAACGCGGGTACCCGCACCCCGATCACGTGAAGGTGCACGAGATCTCGGTGGTGGCCTTCGCCCGCGCCGGTGACCCCACCTGGTATCCGTGGGCCGGCCCGGTGTGGCAGCCCTCGAAGATGTACTACTCGGCGTGGTCCCGCACCCGTTTGGTGGCGGTGCACGAGGCCATGTTGCGTCTCAACGGGTCGTCTCCCTACGACGAACGGTGGCTCAACCGGCCCTCGCACGACGATCGCATCACCTCGCGCACCCACGTGGCGTCGCACATGTCGGTTCGCTCGGGGGCCTTGCGGGCGCACGCCACCCAGATCGATCCGAAGGAGCCCTGGTGGTTCGGTCTCGACGACGATCAGTTGAGCGAGGTGTACCCGTGGGAGGACTGGATCCTGGCGCGGTCGACGGTGGGTGGTCCGTCCGACGACGAGGTGGAGACCGATCTCTTCGCCGGAATCGCCGACGTGCTGACGCTGCCCGCCGGTGTGGACCGTCCGGGGCGCCTCACCAACCCCGACCCCGTGGGAGCGAACCCGTGAGCGACACCCGCACCATCCAGTTCCGCGTCGTGATGGCCAAGAACGACGAGCGCGTCGACGGGCCCGACGACGCCGACACCGTGGCCACCATCGCCAAGGCCGATGCCGGCATGGATCCCACCGTGGCGTTCATGCGCGGAAAACTGAAGATCACCGGACCGACCGGTCCATTGTTCGACGCGTTGTCGAGTGGGCGAGCCGCCGAGGTGATCGCCCGACTGGTGGCCGGCTGACGTTCCGGTTCAGGCGCGACGCATGGCGTCGCGAAGCTCGCGATAGCCGATGAGCACCGCTCCGGAATCCGTCAACAGTCCGCGCAGAACGGAGTCGTTGACCGCCAGGTCGAGGTCGTCGATCCACTCGGCCGCCGACTCGGTGAGCGCGCGGACCTCGGGAGTGTCGAAACTGGGCTGAATGTGAATCTCGGTGACGCCGGGTCGGAGTCGTTCGATCGCGGCGTACACGCGCTCACGACTGCCGGCGCGCCAGTCGTGATCGAAATGGTCGGGGAAGACGATGCCTTCCTCGGCGGCCAGTGACCGAAACGGAAACCCGGCCTGCTCGGCGGTGAGCGTCGATGGCAGGCGGATGGGCAGTCGGAACTCGACGGCCATCTCGAGATAAATGTCGAAGAACTCGGGTCGCAAGGTGATGACGCTCAGGTGTGGTGCCAGGTGCGACACGTCGAATCCCCAGGCGATGGCCCGCTCGATCTGGGCTCGACATTCCCGCAGCACCTCGGCCGGATCGGCGTGTTCCCACAGATCGTCGACGCTGCGCGGGAAGCCCCCGTCGCCGGAGAGCAGCGACGGCGCGTGGGTGATGGGACCCCAACGATAAAGCGGATGCTCGGCGTTGAGGGTGATGTGCACACCGACGTCCTCGCCGGCGTACATCGTCGCCGCGTGGCGGGCCCACGGAGCCGGGACCATGACCGAGGCGCACGTGGCCACCCCGTCGCGAAGGGCCGAGTACACACCCAGGTTCGCCGCATGGCACGAGCCCAGGTCGTCGCACGAGATGATCACCAACTTGGTGTTCGGGTCGTATCCGAGTCGCTCGGCCAGGGTGTCGCCCACGAGGTCACGATACCGGCGTGGTCGCACGGGAGTGTCGGTTTCGGCGTGGTGCGTCGATCACGGTGACGGTTCGTCGGGGCAGGCGGACCACAGTCCGACACCGTTCGAACGCGCCACGTCGGCGGCCGCGGCGAACCGCGCGGCGTGGGTGGTGTTGGGTGCGAAGGGGTACGGACGCGCGAGGCCCTCGTCGACGAGGACGACGTTGACGAAGAGGTCGTCGGGTTCCCGATAGACGTACGCCAGAAGGCGGCCGTACCGGTCGCGGGCGTCGATGTCGCGCTCGAGACGCACCGGTGTCCCCTCGGGCAACAACTCGGCCAGCCGAGCCGAGGCCTCGGGACCGAAGCATTCCACGGGCGTGTCGGGCTTCTTCGTCTCGGGTGTGTCGATACCGATCAGTCGGACGGTTTCTTCGCGCCCCGCGATGTTCACCTCGATGGTGTCGCCGTCGACCACGCGCTCGACGACCGCGTTGGCCTCGGGTGGTAG
>VFQT010000864.1_pt1 | contig 40612 bp, 36 predicted proteins | sample 3512381 | NCBI WGS metagenome assembly VFQT01 (sample SAMN10412376, study PRJNA504923) | tailings metagenome | isolation source: Relicate 2 Philex TSF3 active mining site | place: Philippines: Tuba, Benguet | collected 2017-08-29 | reverse complement strand
TGCACTACCACCAATATGCGCAGACTCTTCACAATGCAAACCCCACCTTGATCCCTCGTCGACCCGCGCGCGCGAGTCGTACCACCATCGTCCGTGCGTGTTGCACACACTCGGACCGCGACCCTTTGAGCCACAACTGCCGCTCGCGGCAACGCTCGATCGCAAGATCGAGGAGTTGACCCGCACTGTAGGCATTGATCCCGCCGTGCTGTGTGGCCAAGCCTACAAGTTCCGCTCGTCGAGCACGCAGCAGGGTATCGGCGCGGCTCGCACGACCCTCGCGTGGCTTGCTACCGAACGCGCGACCGAGCAGGCGATCAATCGCGGAGAAATCGCAGTGCGCGCGGCGCGCCAGAATTTGCCGGTAGTACTCGCCGAGCGTCTGCTCGTTGGCTGCCACACTTTCGATGCGCGTTGCCGAACGCACAGGTGGGTCGCGTTCGCGGATGCTCTCCATCATTGCCTGCATGGCTTGCAACTTGGCGAGCGCGGGCCACCCCGCGTATTTCTTGCGCCACCCCGAACGCGGCGACAACCATACGGCGAAAGTCTCAGCGAAATCCTCGGCCGGATGCGCCTGCGCGTACCAACCATCAAGGTGCTGCACGTACTCGCGGCTGTCCGTGTCGACGGCATACCGATCCGGATACGGTGCGCGCGGCGGACCGAACGTGTCACGCCACAGCTTGCGTCGTCGCAATCGATAGGCGGTATCCACGGCGTGTCCAACCTCATGCCGCAAGATGCGCAGCAGACTCGTGGAGTTGCCGCCCTCGACGGTACGCGCCATGCGTCGCTCCAACCGCTCGAGTCGCGGATGCGCGAGATAGAAGGGAATCGCAATACCCGGCACGCCATCCGGCGAGAACCATTCCTCAGAGAACCACACGTGCGGCTGCAGGCGTATGCCCGCGGCATCGAGTTCGCGGTGCAACCGGGCAATGGCACGACGCAGCGGCGCCCGCTGCGGCACGCCCAGGTGCAGGTCACGAAATCGTCGGCGCAGCAGCCGCGCGTCGGTGTCGCGCGCCCACGCGGGCGTGCGTCGACCCCGCCGCTCGGCGCGGCTCATGGCGGCAGCTCCGCGCCCGCCTCGGCGAGTGCGATCAACGCCTCAGTCAACAGGGCGTCGGCTGTCTCTTCGATCGTCTCGCGCTCCACGAGTGCCGCGCGCCAGGCAAGTGGAATCGCCTCGACACCGTAGATCGCACCAGCCAACTGCCCACACACCGCAGCGACCACATCAGCGTCACCACCCTCGTTGACGACCTGTAGCACCGCTTGCTTCCAGCTCGCCGTATCCGCGACGGCCTGAGTGGCGCGCGCCAGCACGCGCGCGGCCTCGTTGAGCTCGCCCGTGCGACGTACGACATGCATCTCGAGCGGCGCGTGACGACCGGCAAGCGCCGTGCCCAACACCAGGGCGAAATCCCGAACCACCTCGAAGGTCGCAGCTTCGTGACTCGTCACCCCCGCCATACCATCCACGTCCTCAAGCAAGCGACGTTCGTCACCAAAACGAAACATCGCGAGCGGTGCAAGTCGGACCAGTGCGTCGGCACCATCGGCTACGGTTGCATCCGGCACGCCGGCAGAGAGTGCACGGGCGACGCTCGCCGTGATGCCGAGACACTCGCCGGTGGCTGAGCCTTCGCCCTCACGCTGCCAGCGACGAAATCGCTCACGCTGATCGTTGGCGTCGCAAAAACCGCGATCGAGCAGACTTCGGGCGAGGGCGAGACTCAAGGCCGTATCGTCGCTCCACGCGCCACGCGGCAGATCGAAGGGTCCGCCCCCGAGCAGGTCTCGGACGGGGGCGAAACTGCCGGGCCTGGCGAACTGCACGGACGCCGCCAAGGCGTCGCCGACAGCAAGCCCGAGCAAAGCGCCGCGAAAACGGCTGCGCAAGCGCGCTACGAGCGCGAGAGATTCGGCCGATGGATCCTGCTCAGAGCTCATGCGTGCTGGCACGCAGCGCACGAAAATCAAACAGACTAGGATCGGCGAGGTGCGCAGGCTCGACGCTGCATAAGGCGCTGAAAATCGACTCCGTGCGCCCCGGGTACGCAGCCTCCCACTGCTGCAACATCGCCTTCACCGCGCGGCGCTGCGCATTGTCCTGCGAGCCGCACAATTTGCAGGGGATGATCGGAAAGTTGCGTGCGCGTGCATACCGCTCGATGTCGCGCTCGGCAACGTAGGCGAGCGGGCGGATGACGATATGCCGTCCATCTTCCGAGCGCAGCTTAGGTGCCATGGCCTTGAGCTTGCCGCCAAAAAACATGTTGAGGAACAGTGTCTCGACGATATCGTCACGGTGATGACCCAATGCGACCTTGCTGACGCCGTTCTCCGCGGCCCAGCGATAGAGCGCGCCGCGTCGCAGACGCGAGCACAGACCGCACATGGTCTTGCCCTCGGGGATCACCCGCTTGACGACGCTGTAAGTGTCCTGCTCGATCACGTGAAACGGCATGCCGAGGCCGCGCAGGTAATCCGGCAGCACCTCGGGCGGAAAGCCGGGTTGCTTCTGATCAAGATTTACGGCGACAAGCTCGAATCGCACCGGCGCGCTGCGTTGCAGCGACAGCAGCATGTCGAGCAAGGTGTAGGAGTCCTTTCCACCCGAGAGGCAGACCATCACCTTGTCGCCCTCGGCGATCATGGCGTAATCCTCGATCGCCTTGCCGACGAGCCCCCGCAGCCGCGCCTGCAGCTTGCGGAAGGTGCCCGAGGTCGGCGGCTGAGCGACCGCATCCATCACGGCCGGCTCGCTCATGCGGCGTTTTGCGCACCCATCACGATGAGACAAATGCAGCTACCGAACCCCACGAGCCAAACGAGTGAGCGCAGCGTGGCGAGGTCGGCAAGGTAGCAGGCGAGATACGCGACACGCGCGACGGTGAAAATCACCGCGACCGTTCCAATCGCAGAAGGATCGGCACCACCCATGAACGCGGCGGCAAGCCCCGCAGTAAAGACAATCAGCGCCTCCCACGAATTTTGTTGCGCGGCATAGGCGCGGGCTCGGTAACCCTCGCGACGGGCCAGCCAGTCACGCGGATTGCGATTGTCGTAACGGTCGGTAGCGCCTGCCTTGGAGATTCCGGCGCAGACGACGGGCATGAGGGCGGCGATCAACAAGGTCCACAGCGCAGTGCTCATTTCGATACTCCTGCAGGATCAGACGGTGGATTGGCTCGGGACAGTCGGTCGATGAGATCGCTGACATAGTGCGGCGAGCGCGTGTTGCGCGCAATCAGCGCGTACAAGGCGGGCACGACGAACAGCGTCAGCACCAGCGAGAACACCGTGCCGAAGAACACCGCGGCACCGATGGCATGGCGACTCTCGGCGCCGGCGCCCGTCGCGATCATCAGCGGCACGGCACCGAACGCCGTGCACAAGCTTGTCATGAGCACCGGACGCAAGCGAATCGCCGAAGCCTCGATCACCGCCTCGACGTACTCGATGCCGCGATCGCGCAGTTGGTTGGCGAACTCGACGATGAGGATGCCGTTCTTGCAGGCGATGCCGATCAACATGATGCCGCCGATCTGACTGAAGACATTGATCGAGCCGTTGTAGAGCCAGAGCCCTACGAGCGCACCCGAGATCGCAAGCGGCACGGTTGCGAGGATCACAAGCGGATGGATGAAGCTTTCGAATTGCGCAGCCAGCACGAGATATACGATGAGCAGCGCGAACGCGAAGGTCACCCATAGGCGCCCGCCCGACTGCTTGAGCTCACGGGACTCGCCGTCGTAGCCAATCTGCACGCCCTCAGGGATCTCTTCGCGGATCACGCCCTCGATGTAATCGAGCGCCTCACCAAGTGAATACCCCGGCGCGAGGTTGGCCGTCAGCGCGATGGAGCGTAGCCGATCGAAGCGCCGCAAGGCGCTCGAACCTGCCGTCTCCTGCACGCTGACAAGCGCCGACAGCGGCACCATCTCGCCACTGCGATCGGAGCGCACGTACAGGTTGCCGAGATCGTCAACCGTGGCGCGATCTTCCTCGCGCGCCTGCAGGATGACGTTGTATTCCTCGCCGGCGCGCATGAACGTCGTCACGATGCGCGAACCGAGCATGGTCTCGAGCGTACGCCCCACGCTTTGCAGCGAAATGCCTAGATCGGCGGCGCGATTGCGATCGATGCGCACCTGGAGTTGCGGCTTGCGTTCCTGGTAGTCGGACTCAAGACCGATGATGCGCGGGTTCTCACGTTGTACACGAGCGATGACCTTGTCGCGCCAGGCAGCGAGCTCGTCGTAGTCGCCTCCGCCCAGCACCACCTGCAGCGGCTTGCCGATGCCGCGCATGCCGAACGAGGGTGGTGAGATCACCACGATTCGCACCCCGGTGATCGCCGCCGTACGCGCCCGCACGCGCTGCGCGATCTGCTGCGCGGTCTCCTCTCGCTCATCCCATAGAGTCATGGGCATGTAGACCGTGCCGTTGTTGACCTCGGCCTGCGAGCCGAAGGAGCCCGAGCGCGTGATGATGCGCCGCCCGTTCCCCGCTTTCACCTCATCGAGCATGATTTGCTCGACTTGAGTGATGTAGCGGTCGAGGTGCGCGAGGCTCGCGCCTTCGGGAGCACCGACGAGCACGGGCATCATTGCCCGATCCTCGGTGGGCGCGAACTCCTGCTGCAACTTGAACCAGGGCACCGGCTTGCCGAACACCATCAGTGACACCAGCAACACCGTCGAGCCGGCGGCCGCGGTCGCAATGAGCAGCGACCCTCGGCCCTGCATGACCCGGCGTAGCTGACGCTCGTAAACCTCAGCGAGCCCGTGGAACTTCGACTCGAGCTTCACTGCCAGCGGACCGCGCTGGATGCCATTGGCGAAAAGTTTCGATGCCATCATCGGCGTGAGCGTCAGCGCGACGATCGCCGAAAAGCCGACGGCCGCCGCGACGGTCACGCCGAATTCGCCGAACAAGCGCCCGAGCGAGCCTTCCATGTAGGACACCGGCACGAACACGGCCATCAGCACGAGCGTCGTGGCGATCACCGCGAAACTGATCTCGCGACTGCCGTGCATTGCACCCAGCAGGGCGGGCTCTCCGCCCTCGATGCGCCGAGCAATGTTCTCCAGCACGACGATCGCATCGTCCACGACGAGCCCGATTGCGAGCACGGCACCAAGCAACGTCAGCGTATTGATGGAGTACCCGAGCAGCGACATGACGATTGCGGCTGCGAGGATCGAGACCGGAATGGTCACGGCCGGGATCAGCGTTGCGCGCCAAGTACCGAGGAACACGAAAATCACCACGAGCACGATCAGCAGCGTCTCGAGCAGCACCGTGACGACCTTGCGCATCGACTCGGTGACGAACACGGTGAAATCGAGATTGATCTCGCCGGTGATGTCCTTCGGCAGCGCGCTTTGCACGAGTTCGACTTCGCGCGTGACAGCCTTCGAGACATCGAGCACGTTGGCCTTCGAAGTCGGGACGATGCCGATGCTGACCCCGGGCAAACCGTTCGAGCGTGCGAGATTGCGCTGATCCTCGGCCGCAAGCCCTACTTCCGCCACATCACTGAGGCGTACGAGGTACCCATCGGCCGCACGGCCGATGACGAGCGAGCGAAAGTCCTCAGGCGTCTCCATCGACGTCCGCGTGCGCAAGGTGAACTCCCGCTCGCGCGATTCGATGCGCCCTGCCGGCAGCTCGACGTTCTCGCGTCGCAGCGCCGTCTCGATATCGTTGACAGTGAGCTGCCGCGCAGCCAGCGCCTCGCGGTCGAGCCAGACGCGCATCGCATAACGGCTGCCACCCGCGAGGCGCGCCGCGGCCACGCCGGGCAACGCGCTGAAACGGTCGACGATGTAGCGATCGATGTACTCGCTCAGTTCAAGCGCGCTGCGCTGGGTGCTAGAAAAATTGACGTAGATGATCGGCTCAGCCGAGTCGTCCACCTTGGTGATTTGCGGCGCCTCGGCCTCCTGCGGCAAGCGCGAAGCCACGCGCGAGACACGCTCGCGAACGTCGTTGGCCGCAGCATCAAGATCGCGATCGATCGCGAATTCGACGTTGATCCGCGCGAATTCATCGCGGCTTGCCGAGCTCAGTTTCTCGACGCCCTCGATGCCCGCGATCTCGTCCTCGAGGATCTGCGTCACACGCGCCTCGATCACAGCGGCGTTCGCGCCGCGGTAGAACACCGACACGCCGACTACGGGCCGGCTGACATCCGGGTACTCGCGAATGGAAAGCCGCAGCGCCGCCATGATGCCGAGAATGAGCAGCATCAACGACAACACGGTGGCGAACACCGGTCGTCGGATCGACAGATCCGACAGCGTCATGAACGCGGGCCTGCCGCTTGGGGCGCAGCGCCGCCGAGATCTTTGGCCAAATCACGCACGGGACCGCTGTCGCGCAGCTTGACGGTGCCTTCGACCACGATGCGTTCGCCGACGCGCAAGCCCTGAATGATCTCGACGCTGCCCGGACTGCGACTGCCGATGCGTACTTCGCGCTTCTCGGCCATACCGCCCGCGACGACGAACACGAACTGCCGGTTCTGCTCGGGTACCAACGCCTCTTCGGGGATGACGACCGCGGTGCGCTGGTCGCGCTGCAGCTCGACGTTGAGGAACATGCCAGGCTTGAGCAGACCCTCGCCGTTCGGCAACTCGGCGCGGACCAACACCGATCGACTGGTCGGATCCACGCGCGAATCCACGCTTGCGACCTTGCCGCTGAATCGCTTGCCCGGATAGGCGACCGAAGTGACCGTCACCGGCAGCCCCGCGCGCAGTGCCGTCAGATTGCTCTCTGGCACCGCGAAGTCGACCTTGATCACGCTGCTGTCATCGAGGGTGGTGATCACCGTGCCCGGACTGATGAGACTGCCCACGCTCACCCGCCGCAAGCCCACGCGACCGCTAAAGGGCGCGCGGATGACGGTGTCCTCGAGCCGCGCACGCGCCGCATCGACCCGTGCCGCATTGGCGTTCTTCGCGGCCACGATCTGATCGAACTGTGATTTGGACAACGCCTGCGTCGGTAGCAAGTCCCGACCGCGTTCGTACTGGGCGGTGCTCTCGACGAGTGCCGCGTTGGCCGCGGCCAGATCCGCCCTCGCCTGAGCGCTGTCGAGCTCGACGAGCACGGCCCCGCGCGCCACACGCTCGCCATCGCGGAAACGAATGGCTGTGACGAGGTTCGAGCTCTTCGAAGTGACCACCACAGCCTCGTTGGCGGCCGCCGTGCCGAGCGCCTTCAATTCACGGGAGATCGCTTGCTCACGAACGCTCTGGCTCACGATCGGGACCGGCATGCCGCCACCGGGCCCTGCCGCGGGGCCGCGCGCGCCGGGCGCACCATCGCCGCGATTGCTCATCGAGGCGCCGCCGGGTCCGCCCCGGCTCGGCCCACCCGCTCCAGGCCCACCCATTCCGGGTGGCCCCATACCGGCCGAGCTGCCGGCCGGATGACGCGTGGCGTAAACGGCCCAGCCTGCGCACAGCACGGCAACGACGATGGCAATGAGAGTAGTTCGATTGGGAGATTCGGCCATCTTCCAAGTATCGCACGCGACTCGGAGGACCCGACTCTGTTGCGATGCCTTAGTCGAGGTGCGGCCAGTTGGCGGTGATCCAGCCAACGGCGATCGAGCCTGCCACCAGCAGGACGAGCACGATCACGAGGGCGATACGCCTAGCAGTCATGCGCGGCGCGCTCAACGAATTCGCAACTTGCCCTGCTCGTCGAAGGGCACGGTACGCACGGCGCCACGGTCGAGCTTGACCTGTCCGCGCAAGTGGTACTCAAGCTCATCGGGCAGACCGCCGTCACGCCGCGCACGTTCGACGATTTTCAGCAGCGTACCCGCCAGGTTAGCCGTGACCAGCATGTCGAATTCCGCCTCACCCCGCGCGGGCACGACGAAGCTGCTGCCGGAGAGCCCGCGACCCAGCTCCTCGCCGCCGAGTTCCAGCGTGTAGGTAATACCGCGTACGGCGAGTTCGACGTTGTTCGGGTTTTGCACGCGCAATCGCGCCTTGAAACGCTGCTCGAACAGATCGCCCTTGACGAGTTCGACCCCCGCGATCGACAACTCTGGGGTTTCGAGCCGCGGACCGAACGCGGCGCAGGCCGCAAGCACGCAGGGCAGCACGACAACCGCCGTGCCGCGTAAGATCCCCTTGCGCACTTGCCCGTCCATCAGTGCCTTGAGTCTAGCAAGGTCGCGACGGATTTTCGGCCCCGTCACTCCCTGCGGCTGACTGTGGCGAGTTGCCCGGCCCGACTCGGCCTCCATGAGCCGGTCGGGGTATGCTGCGGGACCTATGAATCGACGCTTCCGTTGGATGTCCGCTTTAGGGTTGGCTCTGTTGCTTGCGGGCGGGGGTGCGGCATGGGCGCCGGCCCAGGGCGGGGTGGGCGAGCCGCCGCTGCAGGACCTCGCCACCTACCCGCAGGGTGAACTCGACATCCGCACGCAGGGCAGCAGCCATCGGTTTCGCATCTGGATCGCCGACACGGCCTCACGTCAGCGCCAGGGACTCATGTTCGTTCGCGATCTGCCGGCTGACCAGGGCATGTTGTTCGTCAACGAAGCGCCGCGCCCGTCGTACTTCTGGATGAAGAACACCTACATCCCGCTCGACATGCTATTCATCGACGCGCGCGGACGCATCGTGGCGATCTTCGCCAACACGACCCCGCACTCACTCGACCCGGTAGGTCCGGACGTACCGGTCAAGGCCATTCTCGAATTGCGCGGCGGTGAGGCAGCACGGCGTGGCATCCGCGCCGGCGATCGAGTGCTGCATTCCGCCTTCCGGTGAACAACGGTCCGGTGGACAAGCCGCCGCTGAGCGAAGAGCGCGCCGCGGCCGAGCGTCTGCTCGCACGAGCCGGCGAGCAGGAACGCGCGGGGGACTGGGCGGCGGCGGCCGGCACACTGCGCACAGTCCTCGCGCAATGGCCTGCCCTCGCCGACACCTGGTACAACCTCGGGCGCATGCAGCGGCGCTGCGGCGAACCGGAGGCCGCGCTCGCCAGCTACGCCCGAGCGCTCGAACTCGGGCTCGATGGCCCCGAAGAGGCGCATCTGAATCGAGGCGTGATCTACGCCGATGATCTGCAACGCGCAGAGCTTGCGCAAATCGAGTTGCAACGTGCGCTGGCACTCAATCCGAATTACCTGCCCGCATGGCTGAACCTCGCCAACTTGCATGAGGATCGCGGCGAACGCGAGGCGGCACGCCTCGCCTACGAGCGCGCGCTGGCGCTGCAACCCGATCACCCTGAGGCGCTCGCGCGGCTTGCCAACGCTTCGATCATCGAGCGCACCGACGATCCACTGATTTCCCGCCTGCGTGCGGCGCTCGCCGCCACGGGCACCCAGTGGGGCCCGCGTGCCGACCTCGGCTTCGCACTCGGTCGTGCCCTTGATGCGGTGGGCGAATACGCCGACGCCTGGCGGGCCTACCGCACCGCCAATTCGGCCAGCCGCATGAGCGCACTGGCCGCAGGCGAACGCTACGACCGCGCGGCGTACTCGCGTCACGTCGATGCCCTGATCGCCGCCTTTCCTGAAGCCGGTGCGACGCAGGCACCCGGGGAATCAGCGCCCGAGCGATCGCAGTCGCAGTCGGCCGCGCCGTCCCCGACGCCGCAACCGATCTTTATCTGCGGCATGTTCCGTTCGGGATCGACACTCGTGGAACAGATCCTGGCCGCGCACCCGCAAGTACAGCGCGGTGGCGAATTGTCGCTTCTGCCTTCGATCGTGCAGGAGCATTTCCACCCTTACCCGCAGGCTTGCAGATCGCTCGATGCCGCCCGCATCAGCGTCGCCGCGACGGCGTATCTGCAAGGTCTGCAAAGAATTCATCCGGGTGCGCAACATGTCACGGACAAAAGACCGGACAATTTCCATCACATCGGTCTGATCAAAGCCATGTTGCCGCAGGCGCGCATCGTGCATACGCGTCGCAACGCGCTCGACAACGCCTTGTCGATCTGGTTCCTGCATCTCGATCATGCGATGGCGTATGCCACCGATCTTGGCGACATCACCCATCACATCGGCGAATATCAAAGATTGATGCGCCACTGGCACACGGTGTATTCGCAAGATCTCATCGACGTGAACTACGAATCGCTGGTGCGCTCACCGGAGACCGAAGTGCGTCGCCTACTCGATGCATTGGAGCTACCGTGGGAGCCCGCCTGTCTTGAGTTCCATCGCCAGCGTTCGCTGGTCAAAACGGCGAGCGTGTGGCAGGTGCGCGAGCCACTGCACCGCCGCTCCGTAGGGCGCTGGCAGAATTACGCGACCGAACTCGAACCTTGGCGTCAGGCGTTGACCGAAGCCCCGGTTTGAAGATCAATACCCGCGGCCTCGAGAATCCGACGCAACGGCTCGAGATGGGTGGCATAGAGCGCCGCGCGACCACGGCGAACACTGACGGGTCGACGGACTTCCACCGTGCTGAAGGTGGCGATCGGCTGCGGTGCGCCGGCGAAAGTGAGACACCGCTCGTCCCACTCCAGACCGCAAGAGCGAACAAGCTCCGGCGCAGCAGCCGCGAACTCGCCGGCGAACTGCTCGTACTGCACGGTGACGATACGCCCCGGAAACAGTCGCTCCCAGTGATCCATCAACCTCACGTACTCGCCGTAGAAATGCCCGATATCCTCGAGCTGGTGCGTGAAGGACCATCGCTTGCTGAACTCCTGCCGATAAATCGACCAGCCGGTCTCCAGCGGATCGCGGCGGGTATGCACGATCACGGCGTTCGGAAACAGCGTGAGAATGAGCCCGACCGCCAAAAAATTCAGCGGATGCTTGTCGGTGACATACGCCTTGCCCGCGGCGATCGGCAACTCAGCGCGGTAGCTGGCCGCCAGGGTCTGCATGGCGGCGGCGGCGAGCCTTCGGCCCTCGCGGTCCTCAGTCTCGAATTGCGCCAGCAAAGCCTGCATGCCGAGCAACTCGCCATTCGCCTGAACCCGCGGATGCGCACCGAGCATGGCCTCAACCAGCGTACTGCCCGAGCGGGGCATGCCGACAATAAATATGGGTCGAGGCTGATCGGCCTGCACGGCCAGCGGAGCGCCCCAGTCGAGTTCCATCAGCCGACGGGTGCGTGCCTCAACGAGCGCTCGATCGTAACCTCGCCCTTCGAGTCGATCGCGATCGATCGATAGCGCATGTGCGCGGGCGTATGCAGCGAAAGCGCTGTCGATGTCGTCCATTGCATCGAACGCGTGAGCCACGGCGAAGGCCGCTGGAATACGCAGATCGAACGGTGCTGCGACGGTGCTGGCCACCTGCTCCATGCGTTGCAGCGACTCCGTCGACAACTCGCCACGCGAGAGTCGGCTCAACAAGGTGTGCACCGGAACGTGTAGGGGTTCGCGTTCGAGACAGGCAAGGCAGGCCGCCTTGGCGGCATCGAAGCGCCCGAAATACATGTGCAGCAACGCACTCTTGGCGAGCACCTCGGGATGGTTCGCGTCGATCTCACGCGCCGCCGCAAGCGCCGCTTCGGCACCCGAGTAATCGTGGGCGTGCAGGCAAAGGCCCGCAAAGGCCGCAAGGTCAGCCACACCATGTGCGCCCAGGGAAAGATAGCTGGCGAATGCGTCGACGGCTTCGCGGTGGCGGCCCTGCTCGAACAGCGACTGCGCGATGAAGTACCAGGGCAGCGGTTCGTTACGCGCACCGCCAGCCCAGGCTTGCGCCGTCGCTTGCAATCGCCCCCAGGCGCGCTGATCGACCAGCACCTCGCAGAGCACCGTGAGCAGCGTCGCCTCCGTCGGGCGCAGCGTCAGCGTCTGCTCGAGTACGGCAACGGCCTCATCGCGCTGACCCGTCTCTCGAGCCAGCGTCGCGAGCTTGCGCGCGGGCTCGACGGCGTCGACGTCGAGTTCATGAGCCCGGCGCCAAGCCAGCAACGCAGCCTCGCGCTCTTCGAGCGCAAGGCAGGCATCACCGAGGCGCGTCCATGCAGGCCCTTGCACCGGCCAGCGCTCGATCAACGCCAGCAAGACCTGCTGCGCGTCGCGCCAGCGCCGGGCCTCGGCGAGACCCCCAGCGAGATTCATCTGCAGGGCACTCTCGTCCGGGTCGAGTTCGACGGCACGCTGCAGCAGCGCTAGACCCTCGTCGAGGCGCCCCGACTGGGCGAGTGCGAGCCCCAGCAGGCTATTGGTCTCCGGGTCGTTCGGGGCGATCGAGAGGGCCTCCCGATACGCCTGTTCGGCTACCGCAAAGTCACGCACCGACTGCGCACGCAGTCCGCGGTCCAGGGCCTGATCAAGGGTCAGCGTGCTCATGGTGGCGCGCATCATAACGGGTCGAAACCCACCGCCGGGGATGGTCGTCGCCGAAAAGAGACGGCCTCACGGCTTATTGTTGTTTTTTTGATACAACAATTTCATTCCCGCGACAAATTCGGTAGCATTCGCGCACCTGTCAGCGCCGGCATTGCCTCCGGAGGTTAACGGCTCTGCGCGGGGACACTAGTGTCGTAACGTAACGAGGGAAACAAATGCAACCCAACTCCAATGTCGCACTCGCCGTTCGGCGTGCGCTGATTCTGGGTCTGGTTCCGGCGAGCATGACGCCGGCACTGGCTCAAGAAGCGGCCACCGCTGAATCGCTCGAAACGGTCGTCGTGACCGGTTCGCGCCTGAAGCAGGCGAACCTTGAATCATCGAGCCCGATCACGCAGGTCACTGCGGCGGACATCACCACGCAAGGTGTGACCCGCATCGAGGATCTCATCAACCAGTTGCCGCAGGCTTTTGCCGCGCAGAACGCTACGGTCGCCAACGGCGCGAGCGGCACTGCCACGGTCAACCTGCGCGGCCTCGGCTCCTCGCGCACCCTGGTGCTTGTCGACGGTCGTCGCATGCCCTACGGCGGCGTCAGTAACTCGGCCGCTGACCTCAACCAGATCCCGACCCAGCTCGTCGAGCGCGTCGAAGTGCTCACCGGCGGCGCGTCGGCCGTGTACGGTTCGGATGCCATCTCGGGCGTCGTGAACTTCATCACCAAGAAAGATTTCGAAGGTGTGGAGATCTCGGGCCAGTACAGTTTTTACCAGCACAACAACGGCTTCGGTGGTCCTGGCGCCACGGGCCTGCGGCAGGTCATCGCCGGCCGCGCCGCCACCAACCCGGCGCAGTTCAAGCTGCCCCCGGGCAATGTCACCGACGGCTTCGGCCGCGAGGGCGGCATCATCGTCGGCATGAACACGGGCGATGGCCGCGGCAACTTCGTCGCGTACTTCAACGCCCAGACCAACGACGAGATCCTGCAACGCGATCGCGACTTCTCGGCCTGCTCGCTCGGCACCCCGGGCGCCTCCTTCACCTGCGGTGGTTCGTCAACAGCCTCACCAGGTCGCTTCACCGACTTCGCCACTTATGACTTCACGGTGGGCTCAAGCGGAACGACTTGGCGGAATTGGAGCGGCGCGACCGATCAGTACAACTTCGGCCCGACCAACCACTTCCTGCGTCCGGCTGACCGCTACACCCTGGGTGCCAGCGGCCATTACGAGCTGAACGACAAGGCCGACGTGTACACCCAGTTGATGTTCACCGACTACCGCTCGATCGCGCAGATCGCGCCGGGCGGTATCTTCTTCGATACGTCGTCGATTAACTGTGACAACCCGTTCATCCCAGCCGCGAACCTCGCTGCCATCGGTTGTACGGCCGCCAAGATCGCTGCCAAGGAAAGCACGACCATGTACATCGGTCGTCGCAACACCGAAGGTGGTGGTCGTCAGCAGTCGTTCACCAACCAGTCCTACCGCGCCGTCGTCGGCGTGCGTGGCGACATCAACGACGCGTGGGGCTACGACTTCGCCGCGCAGCGCTCGACCCTGAAGGCCGATCAGCAGACGCTGAACTACTTCGTGATCGATCGCATCAAGAACGCGCTCGATGTGGTGCTGGTCAACGGCGTGCCGACCTGCCGCTCCGTCGTGAACGGCTCGGACCCGGATTGCAAGCCTTACAACGCGTTCAAGACCGGTGCCGTCACGCAGGACGCCCTCAACTACCTGCAGGCCCCGGGCTTGCAGACCGGCACGATCGACCAGGAGGTCTACACGCTGACCTTCACCGGCGATCTGAACAGCTACGGCATCAAGATGCCGGCGGCCGAGGAAGGCGCCCAGGTGGCCTTCGGTGCCGAATACCGTCGTGACTCGCTGGAGAACACCACCGATGCGCTGCTCGCGAGCGCCGGCCTTTCGGGTACCGGTGGTCCGACCATCGGCCTCAAGGGCGCAACCCAGGTCAAGGATCTCTTCTTCGAAGGCCGCCTGCCTCTCGTTCAGGGCACGACTTTCGCCGAGAGCCTGAGCCTCGATGCCGCCTACCGGTACTCGGACTACGGCAAGATCAACACCGACACCTACAAGCTGGGTCTCGAGTGGTCGCCGGTCGAAGACTTCCGCGTCCGCGGCAGCTTCCAGCGTGCGGTCCGTGCTGCGAACATCATCGAGTTGTTCACCGCCCAGGGCTTTGGTCTGTTCGACATCGACGGCGATCCCTGCGGTGAAGCCATCGGCACCACCGTCAGTGGCGCCAAGGCCACCGTGGCCCAGTGTCTCGCCACCGGCGTGCCGGCGGCGCAGATTGGCAAGTCAGCGCTCGACAGCCCGGCCGGTCAGTACCAGCTGCTGGGTGGCGGCAACCCGAACCTCAACCCTGAGAAGTCGGACACCGTCACGGCGGGCATCATCATCACCCCGTCGGCCCTGCCTGGGTTCGTCGCCTCGGTTGACTACTTCGACATCACAGTCGATGAAACCGTCAGCTCGTTCGGTCCGAACAACACCATCAAGGCCTGCTACAACAACAACGACGCTTCGGCGTGCTCGCGCATCAAGCGCAACGCGCTCGGCCAGTTGTGGTTGGGCTCGGGTTACGTGGAAGATCTGTCGATCAACATCGGCTCGATCGGCACGAAGGGTTGGGACCTTAACCTCAGCTACTCAGGCCTCGACATCGGTGCGGGCAGCCTGAACTTCAACCTGACGGGCACCCTCCTTGATGAACTGTCAGTGGAGCCGGGTCCGGGTCTCGCCAAGTACGACTGCGTGGGTTTCTTCGCAGGCGCGTGCGGCACGCCGAACCCCGAGTGGCGTCACCAGTTCCGCGTGGGTTACGAGACCCCGTGGAATCTCGACCTCGCTCTGACCTGGCGCTACTACGGCAGCGTCGAGGGCTACCAGCAGGCGGCGACCCGTATCGACCGGTCGTTTGCGGCTGAGAGCTACTTCGACCTCGCCGGCACGTACGTGTTCAACGAGAAGATTGCTGCGACGATCGGCGTGAATAACGTCCTCGACAACGATCCCTCGATCAACGCGAGCGTCGGCACCACCGGCAACGGCAACACCTACCCCCAGACGTATGATTCGCTGGGTCGGTATCTGTTCGCCCGCGTCAAGGTGGCGTTCTAAGACGAGCCTGTCGGACCCCGCAAGGGGCTGACATCAGCGGCGGTTTCCGAAAGGGAACCGCCGCTTTTTTTTGACCTACCGCGTCAACCATCCATGCGCGGCACGATGCCCGTGTAGGCATCACGGGCGCGGATCACTGCGGTGATCGCCTCGCGCTCGGCGGGCGAGAGCAACGGGCTCCAGATGTCGCAGATCAGGATCACGCGCAGCTCATCGCTGTCGTTCCAGGCCTCATGCTCGATGGTGTCATCGAAGATCCAGGCCTCACCTTCGCGCCAGGAGCGCGTCTCACCGCCCACGCGAAAGCCGCAGCCGGACGGAATAACGAGGGCAAGGTGCACGAGAAGCCGGAAATTCGCGATCCCTGTATGCGCCGGAATACGCGTCTTCGGGCGCAGCGCGGAAAACAAAGCCGTGGGCGAGCGCAACGGCACCTTGGCCTGCGGTATCCGCGAAAATGCAGCGGCAGTCGCAGGCGCGCGCGCCCAGCGCTCGGCAATAGGCTCCGCGCGTTCGTAGAGAATGCCAGGCCGTCCAGCGCGGTGAGCGATTGAGCTCGCGCCACTGATCGAGCGGCATGTGCTCGGCGTAGTTCACGTAAGGCGAGAATCCCGGTGCGCCCTCGGCGAGCAGCGAGAGCAACTCGCGGCGGATGTCGGGCGTCGCGGCCTCGAGTTCCGCGAGCCAGGGGAACATCGCGCGATCGTAGAACTCGATCGAGGGCATCCCCGGGTAGCAGTACTCCATCGGCTCCTGCACGTAACGCTTGCGCAGGCGCAGAGTGGTATCAACGAAAGTTTCGACTCGCCGTTGCTCACTGACCGTACACTCGCCGCGAACGACATCGAGTTCCGCATGGATGAAGTCGCGCAGCTCGCGCGCGTGTTTGGCGACCAATTGGCGACCATGCTCAAGCGCTGCGCGCGTGGGCACATCGAGTCTCTCGTCGGGCGGCGCTTGGGCGATCGCGATGTCGTACTGACGAGCAGCCGCGGGCAGATCACCCTCACGCTCGAGCAGCGTCGCCACCATGAGCAGAGCGGGAAAACAGCGCGGGTCGATCTTCAGGGCACTGCTTAGCGATTCGAAGGCCTGCGCCGTGTCGCCCTGCTGCCGACACACCGCCGCGCGACGCAACCAGGCGCCGAGATGACCGGGCTCCTGCCGAACCCAAGCATCGAGCAAACCGCGCGCCGTAGCAAAATCACCCGCCTGCAGCGCACGGCCCGCCGCCTGCTCGAGCTCGGCACTCGTCCGTGCGGAAGTTGTGCGCTCCACCGGCTGAAGGCTCCCTGATATCCAGTAGGTCGCGACCGGCTTTACCCGCTGCGCCACGCGATGGATACTGCGGCAGGCCGACCTCGACTCAAACTCTAGCATGAGCGCTCCCGCCCCAAATACGACCGCCAACCCGCTCGCGCTCATCCGTCGCGGTGACGAACTCGCCGCCTCGGGCGACGCGCGCTCGGCCGGAGCCTTCTACCAAGCGGGCCTGCGCGCAGCCGCGGCGCTGCCATATAACCCGACGCTTGAGAGCGAAGTCGCACGTGTGCGCACGGTCCTCGCCGGCTACGCACGGCAGTATGAGCAGTACCTGACCGATCACTTGGCTGCGCAGGGCTATCGCGCTGGCGCCTCGAGCCCCCGCTTCGCCGAGTCGCTCGACATCGTCCTCGGCCGCAAGCAGATTTTCTTCCAGAATCCCCGCTATTACTTTTTCCCTGGGCTGCCGCAGATCCAGTTCTATGATCGCGCGCCCTTCCCGTGGTTTGCGGAACTGGAATCGCACACCGACGCCATACGTGCCGAATTGCTCGAGTTGCTGCGCACCCCCGATGACTTCAAACCCTACGTGCAGGGGGACCCCAATCGCCCCCGCAAGGCTGAAGCCGGCATGCTCGATAACCCGGACTGGAGCGCGTTTTATCTTTGGAAAAACGGTGGCGTAGTCACCGAGAACGCTCGCCGTTGTCCGCGCACCATGGCAGCACTACAAAAAGTCCCGCTCGGCTCGCTGCCACAACGCTCGCCATCCGTACTGTTCTCGCTGCTGCGACCCGGTGCACACATTCCGCCGCACTGTGGCCTCGTCAACACGCGACTCATCTGTCATCTACCGCTGATCGTGCCCACAGGCTGCCGATTCCGCGTGGGTAACGAAGTGCGCGAGTGGCGCGAGGGCGTCACCTGGGCGTTCGACGACACGATCGAACACGAAGCGTGGAACGATTCCAAAGAGACGCGGGTCCTACTGCTCTTTGAAATTTGGCGACCGGAACTCACGGCGCAGGAACGTGAATGGGTCACGCAATTGTTCGTCGGCATCGATCGATACAATGGCACACCGCCTGTCTGGGAGATCTGACCGTGAGATTCATGCTTCGCCTGTGCCTGACCGCTGCGGTGTTATGCGCCACGGGGCCGCTGTTAAGCATGGCCGCAGAGCCACCGAAAGATGTGAGCCTCGTCACCGACGCCCGACGCTGCGGCAGTCTCGCCGAGACGGGACAGCGGCTCGCCTGCTACGACCGACTGTTTCGCGCTGAGCTTGTCGGCGCGGCATCGAAAAGCGATGTCCCAAAGACGGACGAGGCGCTGTTCGGCTACCGCGGCAAGATCGCGCAGGAAGCTCGCGACGAGCAGGCCAAGGCACTCGCTTCCAATCTCACCGAGTTGACGGCTCGCGTCGACGCCGTCGATTACCTCGGCAACGGCACGTTCCGAGTCAGCCTCGACAATGGACAGCAATGGCAGCAGCTGGCGAGTGGCGTGACGCTGCGGCTGAAGGTCGGCGAGAGCGTGTCGATCAAGCCGGGCGCACTCGGCTCATTCACGCTGGTGGCGGCCTCAGGGCGGGCCGCAAAAGTCAGGCGGGTTCGTTGAGCAAACCGCGCAGCACGCGCTCGAGATAAGCCTGCTGCCATTCGGCACGCGCCGTGGCCTGCGCGGCATCGGGCTTGAAGCCCTCCACATCAGCCGTGGGCAGTACGGCTCTCTCCGCGAGCAGCCGCTCGACGGTATCGAGCCGCGTGCGCGTGACCGCGAGTTCCGACACCAACGCGAGCGTCACTGAGTAGAGCCGATCGAGCATCGGGTCGTCGGTGAATTCTGGACGACGCCCTCGCGGGACCGCCGGTGCAGGCTGGATGGGGTCAGCTTCCAGTGGGAGGGAATTCATGATCCGTGCTCTCCAGTCGCGGCAAATCCGTCTGCCGTTTGCCATGCACCGACGGCGTACCACGAGGGCGCCCGTCCGAAATCTTCTTGGGCCGAGTCCGCACTCGCCGCCGAGCAGCGAGACTCGAATATGCGTTGCGGCGCGAATCCGGCACGCTCGAGCAGTTCCGGCACGAAAGTTTCGTGCATCGCACTCCAGAACGGCTCGTTGTTGTAGCGGCCATCCCAATCGCGCATGAACTGCTCGAAGGGCTCGAGACCTCGGTAGGGCGGCTGCTCCAGATGGATGGTGAGTCCACCGGCGCGTAACAAACGCTGCGCCTCGACCATGATCTTGGGCAGCGCGTCATGCGAGGTCTCGTGCAGCACCATCGTCGTGTAGACGAGATCACAGGAGCCGCTTGCGATCGAGGTGTGCGTGGCGTCCTCCTGACGGAAGAGCACGTCGTCGACGCCGAGCGCACGCGCGCGGGCGTGACCGTAACGCAGCATGGGCGCCGCGACATCGATCGCGATGATTTCCGCCTGCGGATACGCCGCGCGCAAAGGCAGCGTGTTGTGACCTACGCCACAACCCAGATCGACGATCCGTCGCGGGCGAAAGTCCGGGTGCTGCTCGCGCAACCAGTTGACGAGTGCACGACCTGCGGCATCGTTCCACGGCCCAGCGCTACCCCCGACGGTTGCGAACAAGCCCGCATCGTAGTTGGCGGGATTCACCACATCGCCCTGCAGATGCTCGGCCGCGTAGCCACCCGGCATGAGGTGCGTGTCCACGGCCGACACGTAACGCGGCACGGGCAACGACTCATCGAGTTGCAGCGTGTTCGCTCCGGCGTTGAGTGCTGCAGCGCGATCGCGCAGGTCGCGCGCCTGTCGCAGCATCACCCGCCGACCCGCATGCTGACGCATCTCCATCGTGTTGCGGCGTACGAGGCTCCAAGAGCGGTAATCCGCATCGGGCGCCAAAGCATCGGCCACTTCGTGACGGTCCTTGGGCGCATGGCCGTGACGCATCCGCCAGGCATTGACCACGCGGGTTTCGTAGGCGGTTCGCACCCGCGGGGCAAGGCGCTGCGCGGCAAAGGTATTGAGCTGGCCGACCATGTCGAAGCGCACGAGTTCGTCGTGCGTCAACTGCGGCAGCATCTGGTGCTGACCGATTTCGTGCCAAGGCTTGGGCAGGCTCATGGCCCAACCATAGCGAACCGACTCATTTCTGGAAAATCGATTATTCGTGACTGATAATCCGGTTTTACCGAACTATTTCAGAGTCAGCCCATGCGTCATCCGAACTACACCCACTTGCTGTACTTCTGGACTGTGATCCGCGAGGGCGGCGTGGCGCAGGCGGCCGCGGCCCTGCACCTGACGCCGCAGACCGTGAGCGGCCAAATCAAGTTGCTCGAAGCCCAATGGCAAGGCACGCTGTTCGAGAAGCAGGGGCGACGCCTCGTGCCAACGGAACTCGGGCGAATTGCCTACGCCTACGCCGAGGAAATCTTCCCGCGAGGCCTTGAGCTCGCCAGCGTGCTGCGTGGCGCCGGCGCGCGTGGCAGGCGGTCGGTAGCCATCGGTGTCGCCGATGCGGTGCCGAAACTCGTCACCTGGCGCATTCTCGAACCCTTGCTGACGGGCGAGGGACCCTTCCACGTGCTGTGTCACGAGGGCCCGCTCGAGGGTCTGCTCGGCGAACTGGCGGCGCACCGGCTCGATCTGGTGCTCTCGACGAGCGCGGTACCCGCGGATGCCGGCTTCAAGGCCTTCAGTCACCTGCTCGGCGAATCGGCCATCGGTTTCTTTGCCGCCCCCGCACTCGCCCGCAAGCTGCGCGGCAATTTTCCACAAAGCCTGCACGAGGCTCCCCTGCTACTGCCCACCGATCGCACGGCCAACCGGCGCATGCTCGATGCCTGGTTCGAAAAATTCGGTATCGTGCCGCGCATCGTCGGCGAGCTCGACGACAGTGCCCTGGTCAAGACATTCGCACAGCACGGCATCGGCGCCTTCGCCGCACCGCTCGCGGTCGAGAAGGAAATCACCCGCCAGTACGGTGTGCTGCGTGTTGGGCGCATCGAAGGCCTCAGGGCGAGATTTTTTGCGATCTCCACGGAGCGCAAGATCAAGCACCCGGCTATCTCCACCATCACGCAATCGGCGCGCGAGTTCTACTCGATGCGAGCCGGGGGTGAAGCCGACGTCGCTGCGACCGCCGCACCGAGGCGCGGCAAGGGCGGTGCTACACTGCGGCGCACCGCCTGATCGGAGAACCGCCGATGATCCGCTCGTCTGCTGCTGCCGCACTGTCACTGGCGCTCGGCCTGCTCGCGACGGCCGCACTCACCACGACGGGGGCACTCAGCACGTCGGGCTCACTCAGCACCACCCACGACGATTTTTGCGGCGAAGTGCAGCGACGTCTCGTGGCGACACCGCTGCCGCTGCGCAACGTCATCGAACCTGACTTCGAAGCCTTCAAGCTCTCCAAGCCAGGCATCGAGCCTTTGCGCACCCACCAGTTCGTCACCCGCAATGCGCGCGGCATGCCCATCGGCGTGTCCTGCAAAACCAAATCCGCTGATCACCTGCGCAGCGTGCACGGGCCAAAGGCCGCAGCGGACCCGAACGTGCCCGCGAACCACCACAGCTGTCGCGACCTGCACCGCGAGATGATCCGCGAGATCGTGGCTACGCTCTCACCGACCGAGCGGACGGGGCTGCGCGAACCGCCTCATCGCGTGATGCTCGATCCAGATGGGCTGCGCTACACCGGCTCCCAGTGGGTTAAGTCCGCAGCCGAGGTCTATCGGGGCGAAGACGGGCGGATCCACTTGCGCGCGTCTGCGCTCTTTGCCGAATGGGAAGACTGGCGCTGGAAAATCATGCCCGAGAGCTGGCGCGGCAATCACTATTGCCACCTGGTCGCCCCGGAGTACATCCGCGCGCTAATGAAGGGCGAAACGCACATCGCCCGCTAGAAGCGCCCCCCCGGAAACGCCCCCTAGAAGCACGCGTTGCCCCTAGACCAGTACGACCTCGGTCTCGAGGCGGTGACTGCCTTTCAGCGAGTTCGAGATCAGGCAGACCTCCTCCGCCTTCGCCAGCAGTTTGCGCGCTCGCTCGATGTCGGTCCCCGATGGCACCTCGAGCCGCGCCTTGACGGTGAAGGCCGTGAAACTTGTCACCCGCTCGATGCGCTCCAGCGTGCCCTCGGCCGTGCAATCGAGCCGGTTCCACTCGAAGCGCGAGGCGCGCGCCACGGCGCGAAAACTCAGCACGAAGCAATCGACGAGCGCGGCTGTCAGCAAGGTCTCAGGCGACCACAAGTCCCCCGGGCCGTCGAACTCCGCTGGGCCATCGCTGCGCAGCGCCTCGATGCCGCTCGAACCGAGGGTGACGGCGCCGATGGGCCGCGCCTCGGCGGACACCGTGTAATGATGCGGGAGTGGCTGCATGGATGGATCCTTAGGCTCAGGGCGACTTTCGGTGAGCATTCATTGTAGATTTTTACCCATGTCTGCTGCCCGCCTGCCCGCTGCTCGCCGCCTCGCCCGCGGCCATCGTCTCGGTGCTCTCTGCGCGCTGGCGCTGGCATGGAGCACATCCGCAGCGATTGCCGCAGAGCCGCCGGAGGAAGTGCTGCCGCAAGGTAATTTCGCCTTTGCGCATCGACTCGGCAGCGGCATCTACGAGATCTCGGGGCGTACGGTGCAAGTCTACCGTCTGCCCTTCGAGTGGCAGTGGCGCGAAACGTCCGAGCGACATGCGGGCGTCATGGTCACAGTCCCCCTCACGCTCGGTTTTTTTGACTTCAAGCCCGAGTTGCTGCTCGAGGAAGGTCTGCCGACGGACGTATCTACGGTGGCGCTCGTTCCAGGCCTGCGCTGGAATTTCATGGCCGGCAACGCTTGGCAGGTCAGCCCCTTCATCGAGGCCGGCGTGGCGCGGGATCGACGCAACGATCGAAACTCGCAGGTCTTCACCGCAGGCCTCGAGGCTGAGCGCACGGACCCCTCGCGCTTCGGGCCGCTACGCCGGAAGCTTTCGGCCATTTACGCCCTAAGCAGTACCGACGAGGTCGGTCGCGACAGCCTCGTGCAGATCGTGAGCGGCTTCGAAGTGCAGCGCGAGCTTAGGCGCTCGCCCGGTCGCAAGCCCTGGGGCTACGCGCCCTATGCGGCCTTGCGCTGGTACCCGCAGCCGCCCGGCGCACCGTTGCTGGCCGTGCGTTCGGCGCAGCGCGTTGCGCCGTTGCAGGCGGAGGTCGGCATCATGTTTGGGCCGTTGGAACCCGTGCGCGTCGGCCGCTTTACCCTGCCACGCGTGGGGCTCAGTTATCGAGTGGGGCGCGATCTCGAGGCCATCAGTGTGGTGTTCGGCGAAGCCTTTTGAACGCAGCGGTTGCTGCATCCCACGCCGCCGCTCACAATTGCGCACCATGACAGAAGAAGCCCGCGGGGCGACCCGCCGCCTGCCTGCCACCACCGACTGCTCGCCTGCCGCGCGGGATGCCCGTCTGGCGCGTCTCGGCGAGGACGGCCACTTGCTGGAGGCAATCAGCGGGGTAGCGCCGGATATGGCACCGGAGGCACTGGCGGGCAGCATCGAGGGGTTCATCGGCTTCGCCCGCATCCCGCTCGGGGTGGCCGGTCCCGTACGTATCCGCGGTCGGCACGCCGACGGTGATTTCATCGTGCCGCTCGCGACCACCGAAGGCACGCTGGTCGCTTCCTTCCAGCACGCCTTCAACGTCATCAACCGCTGCGGCGGTGCAGTGGCCGCGTGCAGTCGGCAACTGGTCGGACGGGCGCCCTGCTTCACATTCACCGATATCGCCACAGCGATGAAAATCGTCGAATGGTTGCCGACGCAGTTGCCGCTCATGCAAGCCGCGGCGGCGACCACCTCCCGCTATTGCCGCCTGCAGAGCGCCAAAACCTCGTTGGTCGGCAACACCGTCTACATGATGCTCGAGTATTCGACGGGCGACGCTGCGGGACAGAATATGGTCACACTCGCCACGCAAGCGGTGTGCCAGCAACTGCTGCCGCTAATGCCGCACGCCCCCGAGAGCTGGCTTGTCGAGTCGGTGCTGTCGGGCGACAAGCGCGCCTCGGCGCAGGCCTTCCTCGGGGCACGCGGTCGCAACGCCTCAGCAGAGATCGTGCTGTCCTCGCGAGTCATTGGTCGCTACTGGCGTTCGGATGCGGCAGGTATGGCCCGTAGCTGGAATCAGGCCACCGTCGGCGCGGCGCAAACCGGTGCCGTCGGGCTGCAGGGGAATGTGGCCAATGCACTGGCGGCCCTCTTCATCGCCTGCGGCCAGGACGTGGCCTGCGTCTCGGAGGCAACCACCTCCATCACACGCTGTGAACTGACCGCGCAGTCCGATTTGTATGTGTCGGTGACGATGCCGAATCTGATCGTCGGCACGGTCGGCGGTGGCACCTTCCTGCCCACGGCCAAAGAGAGCCTCGGCATGCTCGGCTGCACCGGCCCCGGCACGGCCGCCAAATTTGCAGAGATCTGCGCCGTGGTCGCGCTGGCCGGGGAACTCGCCGTCGTCGGCGCCATGGCGAGCGGCGCCTTTGCCGCAGCGCATGCGAGCGGCGGGCGGAAGGGTCGCGGTACGGGCGACGCCTGAGGAGCCCCTCGAGCATGACGCGTCAACGCAAGCCCGTGCGGCGCTTTCTGCTGCACAAAGTCCTGCCGCCGATCGGTTGGCGGATGTATCGCAGTCTCGGCCGCTCCTGGACCTACGACAGTCGCAACATCGACGTGCTGCATCGACTGATCGCGGCGGGGCAACCAGTCGTGGGCGCCTTCCTGCACTCGCGAACCTTCGCGCTGCTTCACTATTTCAGCCTGCCGGAACAGGGTCGATGGATCCTGATGTGCTCGCAGAGTCGCGACGGCGAAGCCATGACGCGTATCGAAGAAGGACTCGGCTTTCGCGTCGCGCGCGGCTCCTCGGGTAAAGGCGGTGCCCGCGCACTCGTCGAGATGATCAAGGCCCAGCGCGAGGATCGGGGTCTGAACTCCTGCCTCGCCGTCGATGGCTCCCGCGGACCGCGGGGCATCGCCCAACTCGGTACCATCACGCTCGCGCAGAAGACCGGCAGCCTGTTGCTCCCGGTCGCCGCCTCGACGCGTGACTGCTGGCGCTGGAACCGCTCCTGGGACCGCACCATCATCCCTAAACCCGGTGCCACCGTGGCGATACAGGCCGCTGAGCCCATCGAAGTCCCGCCCAAGATGAACGAGGGGGAACTCGAGAGCCTCCGCCAGCGTCTAGAAAATACGCTGTTCGAGCTGCACTCCGGGCTCGATCGGCAAACCGGTTATCACGACGAGGAACCGCTGCGGCTATCCGCGGCCACAACCCTTGCCCCCCTGAACACTGCCTCATGAATGGATCTTTGACATGCGCCACGTGCTACCCCTGCTCATGACCACAGCTCTCATCACCACCGCTACCGCTGCCGACAATCCGCTGTTGCGACCCTGGTCGGGTCCCTTCGGTGGAGTGCCGCCATTCGACCAGGCCTCGCCCGCGCTGCTCGCGCCCGCGCTCGAGGAAGGCATGGCGTTGCATTTGAAGGAGCTGCAGGCGATTGCCGACAACCCCGCGCCGCCGACCTTCGAAAACACCATCGCCGCCATGGAACGCTCCGGTCGAGCGCTCGATCGGGCCGCCACGGTGTACTACATCTACGGCTCCACGCTAAGTGATGACGCCGTGCAGCAGGTCGAGCGGGACATCGAACCCAAACTCGCGGCCTTTCGTGACCGCATCACGCAGAACGAGAAGCTCTTCAAGCGCATCGCTGCGGTGTACGCGACCCGCGAATCAGCGGGCCTGACACCCGAGCAGCAAAGGCTGACCTGGCTCGTGCACAACAACTTTGTACGGGCGGGCGCCAAACTCGACGGCTCGGCCAAGCAACGGCTCGCGGCGATCAACCAGAGCCTCGCCGGGCTCTTCACCCGCTTCAGCCAAAATCTGCTCGCCGATGAAAGCGAGCGCTTTCTTGTGCTGCAGTCGGAAGCGGATCTCGCCGGCCTACCCGAAACGCTGCGCGCCGGGTTCGCAGCGGACGCGGAGCGCCGCGGCCAGAAGGGCAAGTGGATCGTGGCGAATACCCGTTCGTCGGTCGAGCCCTTCCTCACCTACTCCACTCGCCGTGAGCTGCGCGAGAAAGTCTGGCGCACCTTCGTCAACCGCGGCGACAACGGCGACGCACGAGACAACAACGCGCTGATCGGCGAGATCCTGCAGCTGCGCGCCGAGCGGGCCGGCCTGCTAGGCTACGCGACACACGCTCACTGGCGTCTCGAAGACTCGATGGCGCGCACGCCGGAACGGGCCATGGAACTCATGGAAGCCGTGTGGAAGCCGGCCGTGTTGCGGGTTCGCGAAGAGGTCGCCGACATGCAGAAGCTCGCCGACGCGGAGAACGCCGGGATCCGCATCGAGCCCTGGGACTATCGCTACTACGCGGAGAAAGTCCGTAAGGCCAAGTACGACCTCGACACCAACGAACTGAAACCCTACCTGCAGCTCGAGAAGCTTCGTGAGGGCATGTTCTACGTGGCGGGCGAGCTGTTCGGCATGCGCTTCTCGGAACTCGCCGCCGGCACCGTACCCGTGTACCACCCCGATGTACGCGTGTGGCGTGTGGACGATGCCGCGGGCAAGCTCGTGGGGCTGTGGTACTTCGATCCGTATGCGCGAGTGGGCAAGCAATCAGGCGCCTGGATGAACGCCTATCGCAACCAGGAGCGTTTTGACGGGGCCGTCACGACCATCGTCTCGAACAACTCCAACTTCGTGAAGGGCAAGCCCGGCGAGCCCGTGCTGATCAGCTGGGACGATGCCGTCACGCTGTTTCACGAATTCGGCCACGCGCTGCATGGACTGTCATCCAACGTCACCTACCCGAGCGTTTCGGGTACCAACGTAGCGCGCGACTATGTCGAGTTCCCCTCGCAACTGCTCGAGCACTGGCTGCCCGTCAAGGAAGTGCTCGACCGCTTCGCCGTGCACTACCAGACCGGCAAGCCGATCCCCGCCGAACTCGTCGCCAAGGTGGAGCGGGCGAAGACCTTCAACCAGGGTTTCGCTACGGTCGAGTACCTCTCGGCCGCCCTGATCGACATGAAGCTGCATTTGGCGGCGCGCAAGGACTCGCGCATCGATGCCGACGCCTTTGAACGCGAAACACTGACTGCGCTCGGCATGCCCAAAGAAATCGTCATGCGGCATCGCACGCCGCAGTTCGGTCACGTGTTCTCAGGCGACGGCTATTCCGCGGGCTACTACAGCTATCTGTGGGCCGACACGCTCACCGCCGACGCCTGGGACGCTTTCGTCGAGGGCAAGGGCGCATGGGACAAAGACGTTGCACACCGCCTGCGCGACAACGTGTTCTCGATCGGCAATACCCGTGATCCGGCCGAAGCCTACCGCTCTTTCCGTGGTCGCGACCCCGGAATCGAGGCGTTGATGCGCAAGCGCGGGTTCAATAATTGACTGCGGCTGCAGCAATGAAATTGCGTAGTCAAAGAGGTGGCGTTCACCTACAATCCATACGGTTTCAATAGTTGACACGTCGAGGACCTTGTATCCATGGCTAAGAAGACCGCTCGTCCGGCACGCGCCGGCAAGAAGACCAAATCCAAGCGCAGTTTTGCGGGCTGGACGCCGGCTGACGAACAGAAGTTGCGCAAGCTGGCGGGCAAGTTGTCCACCCCGAAGATCGCCAAGGCCCTCAACCGGTCGGTCGCCGCCGTCACGTTCAAGGCTTTTGCGCTGCGCCTGTCGCTGCGCTTGCCGAGCTCGAATCGCGGCCGGCGCCTCAAGGTTTCGAAGCGCTAAACCAGCTCACGACCCGTCGCAGCACGCTCAGCGCGAGCCAACCACGGCTCGCGGTACGTGCCGCGCGGACACCGCGCTCCAGCCACGGCGCGCTACGCACGGCCGTGGCGGCATCCTCGCTGATCTGACCACGCAGCATCGCGCTGCGCTCCAGCAATTGGCGACGACGAATCGCGATGGGATCCTCGCCCGTCATTTCCCCGCTCCATCGCCGTCCTGGGTGCCGCGACCCTGCAGGGCTTCGCGGTCACGTCGCAGTTCATCGAGCGTGCCGGCCAGTAATCGCGGTTGCCCCTTGAGCCGACGCACGACTTGCCATAGTGCTACCGCCGCAATCACCAGAAACACGCCCGTGACGATAGCCGCCGCCAGCAGTCGGTGCTCGCTCCACATCGCGATGACCACAGTCACGGCGAGCAGCAACAGGCTGAGCGCGCCAAAGACGAGCGCAATGAACGCGTAAAGGAGTATCAGCGCCGCGCGCTTGACCTCGCCCGACAGTTCGGTGGTCAGCAATTCCAGCCGAACCTGCAACAACTCCAGCAGGTGTGCGAGCAGTGAGCGTAGCGAGTCGAACATCGGTCGGCTCAACGCCGGCTGATCAGGATGCCAAGCAGCAAGCCAACGCCTGCTGCGATGCCGACGGCCTGCCACGGATGCTCTCGCACGTAGCCATCAGCGTCGCGGGCGGCCTCCTTGGCTCGCGTCAGCACCTCCTGCTCGAGCGTGCCCAGTTGCTCGCGAGCCGATCGCAGCGAGTCGCTCGCGCGTTCACGCACTTCGCTGACACGCTCGCCTGCAAGCCCCGCCGTTTCGCGGAGCAAGTCTTCGGCATCCTCGACGACCCGCCGCAAATCTTCGATGACTCGATCGGTATGCACGGTGGTCATATTTCTTCCCTCTTCCTACACCTTGCCTACTCAGTAGACCCGTAATTCCGAAGTCCGTTCAAGCCATGCCTGCTCGTCGGCCTCCGCCAGCCGCTGCAGATCACCGGGCGCGGCGGCCTTATCGTCGACCCATTCGCGCAGCTGCGGACCGCCATTGATGACGTCGATCGCCAGTCGCTCGAGTTCGTACTCGTAGGGGAAATCCCGCCACAGCGGATATTCCGGCCACAGCCGTCGGATGGCTTTGAACGCCAGCGCCTGCAAACGCCAGGGCTGGAATCGCAGGTGGTCGTAGGCGAGATCGTCGGTATGGATCTGTATTCCGTGACAAAGCTTGCCGACGTGCTTGTGGAAGGTGGGCTCGAACCAGCACTCGCGCAATCGGCAACCGACCAACCACTCGGGCGCGAGGCGCTGCATCTCCGCCAGCACACGTCCGGCATCGATGTCTGGCGCACCAAAAAGCTCTAGCGGTCGGGTCGTGCCGCGTCCTTCGGAGAGTGTCGTGCCCTCGAGCATCACGGTGCCGGCATAGGCTCGGGCCATCCACACGCTGGGGGCGTTGGGGCTCGGGTTCACCCAGCTGCGTTGGCCGAGCGGCCAGCCATGGTCGGGGGCGGAGTCGTCCCACTGTGGCATGGCGACCACCTGCAGTTCGACTGCGAGCGAGTATTCGCGAACGAACCAGCGAGCCATTTCACCGAGCGTCAGGCCGTGGCGCATCGGCATCACACCCGCACCGACGAAACTCTCCTGTCCCTTGCGCAGCGACAAACCTTCGACGGGTCGGCCCGCCGGGTTCGGCCGATCGAGCACCCACACCGCCTTGCCAAGCCGTGCGGCAGCCTCAAGCACGTACAGCAGGGTCGTGATGAAGGTGTAAATCCGGCAGCCGAGGTCCTGCAGGTCCACGAGGATCACATCGCAGTGCGCGAGCATCTCGTCGGTCGGTCGGCGTACGCGTCCGTACAGGCTGTACACGGGTATGCCGTGGCGCGGATCGAGGAAATCCGCCGATTCGACCATGTTGTCCTGCTTGTCGCCGCGCAAGCCGTGCTGCGGACCCAACGCCGCGGTCACTCGCAAATGCGGCACCTGCGCGAGCGCATCGAGGCTGTGCTGGCCCTGTGCGGTCATCGAGGCGGGGTGTGCAAGTAATGCGATACGACGGCCGCGAAGCTTCGCCTGCAAGGCCGCATCGGCGAGCAACACGTCGATACCGAAGGGGATGGTCATTAGACGCTCACCACGACACGCTGAACCCACGGCGATCGTGGAATTCGGGTTGTGCCCGAGGATGACTCACCGCCCAGTACTCGAGCGTAGCTGCGCTCGCCGTGCCTGCGGGCGAAACACTCTCGATCCGCTCGACAACGCAGGTGAATCCGAGCTGCCATTCGCGCACGGGCTCGGACACGAAGCTCGCGAACGCCGCCCACGGCACCCGCGCGCGCAATTCCGCGCGCTGCGCTTCAAGTGAAAATTCGATCTCGGGCGGCGAGCCCTCCCACACCAGATCGCCGAGACTTTGTCGATAGTCCGCGAAGCGGTACGCCGCCCAATGCCCCGAAGGTGAAAAATTGAATTCGATGTAGCCCGGTGAGCCCACCTCGCCGATGAACCACTCGCCACAGGTGTGGTGCCACAAATAATCGCGGCGTTCGCCACGAACGTCCGCGTGTGGGACACGATCCGGCCACAGGATCTGCGCCGAGGGCCCGGACCAGAGGTAGTGCAGTTCCACCTCGTGCTCACGCGGAGTCAGCCTGACTTCGAGGGCTCGGTCTGACGAACCTGTGGTGATCTGATGCGGCTGCAGAGCCACCTGCAAGGCGCGCTGCTTTCGCGGCCCCATGCCGTACCCCGCGATCACGGACACCGTCCTGCCACCACCGGCACGTGCCACACGCCATAAGCCTGCGGATCGTTCACGGTGTCGATGATGGCATCGAACATCGCGCGAACCTCCGTCCGCGATAATCGTCCGGCCGCAGCCAGAACCTCGACGTAGCCATCGCGCCAGGCCGTGAAAATCCCGGCGAGGTGTTCACGAGGCACTCGCTCTGTGTCGATCGTCAGGTACTGGACACTCGTGTGCGTAAACCCGAGCCCACGCAGGATCGGCAGCGTCGATCGACCGATCCGTGCATCGGTGCCGGTGCTTTGGGTGAAGGGTACGACTGCCTCGTGCCACAGTCGGTCGGGGTCGACCCCGTTGCGGGTCGGGAAATGCAGCATGCCGTAGTCCTCGGATAACACGTGCAGCCAGCCGCCGGGCTTGAGCACTCGCCGCAGTTCCGCCAGCAGCCGCTCTGGCTCGGGCAAGAGCTGGGTCACATGCCGACAGACCACAAGATCGAAGCTGGCGTCGGCGAACCGCAGGGCATAGCCGTCCCCCTGTTCGAACACCGGCATGCGCCCTGCAATCGGCGGGGGCTGTTGCTGCGCCACCGCGAGCAACTCCGGCATCACATCGACACCGCAGACCAGCCCAGCGCCCGGAAACATTGCCGCCAGGCGCAGTGTCGCTTCGCCCGTTCCGCAGCCGACATCGAGAATGTGTGCATCGACCGGCAGGGCGTAGCGGGCGAACAGCCGCGATTCCTGCGGCCAAATGGCCTCGATCTGAAAGCGCAGCGTGCGCAGCATCGACTCGTCGGCCATCTGCGCCGCTTGCGGGTTTCGTTCGACGGAAGTGTTCATGATCCTCGCAAATGATAGGGGAACGGTGGGACAATTGGGGCCTTCCATGAGCGCCGTACCCACCGAACTACCCCTCTTTGCCCCTCCCGAGAGTGCGGCACCGCGCATTCGCGAGATCCCCTACAACTACACCTCGTTCTCGGATCGCGAAATCGTCATCCGACTGCTGGGTGAGGACAGTTGGTCGCTGCTCGATGAACTGCGCGGTGAACGCCGGACGGGCCGTTCGGCGCGCATGCTGTACGAAGTCCTCGGCGATATCTGGGCGGTGCAGCGCAACCCGTATCTCGAAGACGACCTGCTCGACAACCCGCGTCGCCGCAAACTGCTGCTCGGGGCCCTTGCTCACCGCCTTGGAGAGATCGAAAAGCGGCGCGAGATCGCTGAACTCTCCGCCGACGCGGAGCGCGATCGTAAGGTCGGCTTGCTGCTTGAGGCCGCGCGCCGTGCGGTGGAGTCTTTCGGTGCAGGATTCGAGCGCACGGCGAAGTTACGCCGTCGCGCGCGGCGCCTGCTCGGTCGGCACACGCGTGCCGACGCCATTCGCTTCGACGCCTACGCGCGCGTCTCGCATGTCACCGACGCCACGGACTGGCGCGTTGAATACCCCTTCGTGGTGATTTGTCCCGATGCGGAAGACGAGATCCCGGGGCTCGTGCGCGCCTGCATCGATCTGGGCCTCAGCATCATTCCGCGCGGCGGCGGCACCGGCTACACCGGTGGCGCGATTCCGCTCACGCCCTTGTCGGCCGTCATCAACACCGAGAAGCTCGAGCGAGTCTCCGAGGTCGAGCATGTCGCGCTGCCCGGCGTTGACGTAGGACGCACCGTACCGACCGTGTACTCCGAAGCGGGCGTCGTCACCAAGCGAGTGGCGGATGCCGCCGAACGTGCCGGCTTCGTGTTCGCCGTCGACCCCACCTCGATCGATGCCTCCTGCATCGGCGGCAACATCGCCATGAATGCAGGCGGCAAGAAAGCGGTGCTGTGGGGCACTGCCGTCGATAACCTCGCCTGGTGGCGCATGGTCGACCCTGAGGGCAACTGGCTGGAGGTCGAGCGCATCGGCCACAACCTCGGCAAGATCCACGACGCACCGCAGGTCGAATGGCGCCTCTGCTGGAAAGACGGTCGGATGCCGGCCGAGCGCGCCACGGTGCTTCGCACCGAGACCCTGCGCATGCCGGGCGCCCTGTTTCGCAAGGCGGGACTCGGCAAGGATGTCACCGACAAGTTTCTGGGTGGTCTACCCGGCGTGCAGAAGGAAGGCTGTGACGGCCTGATTACGGCCGCGCGCTGGATCGTCCATCGCATGCCGAAGCACATGCGCACGGTATGCCTTGAATATTTTGGCCAGGCCCGTGACGCCATCCCCTCGATCGTCGAGATCATCAGCCAGCTCGATGTGGCCGATCGGGCGAGCGGGGTAAAACTTGCGGGTCTCGAGCACCTCGACGAGCGCTACCTCAAGGCCGTTGGGTACGTCACCAAGAGCAAGCGGGCTGCACTGCCCAAGATGGTGCTGATCGGCGATATCGTCGGCGACGATGAGTCCGCCGTGGCGCTCGCCACCTCCGAAACCGTACGCGTGGCCAACCTGCGCGGCGGCGAGGGCTTCATCGCCGTCGGCGCCGAGGCGCGTAAGAAATTCTGGCTCGATCGCGCGCGTACCGCAGCGATCGCCAAACACACCAACGCGTTCAAGATCAACGAGGATGTGGTCATCCCTCTGCCGCGACTCGGTGACTACACCGACGCCATCGAGCGCATCAACATCGAGCTGTCGATCAGCAACAAGCTGCGGCTAGCCGATGCACTCGAAGAGCATCTGCGCGGCGAGCTCAAGCCAGGCAAGACCGGTGATGCCGAACTCGACGCCCTGTCACGCGCCGAGATTCTGGGCGATCGGCCGGCGCGAGCCCGCGCGCTCGTCATCGAAGTGCGCCGACAGTGGAAGGACCTGCTGAACCGACTCGACGCGGCGGCAGCCGAGCCTGACGGACGTATTCTCGGGCGCAGCGTATTCCAGCAGTTGCAGGACCGTACGCTGCGCGTGTCGTGGAAGAGGGAGTTGCGTGAGCCGCTCGCGGCGATCTTCGCGGGCGATGCCTTCGCTCCGATTCGCCACGACTTGCAGGGCATCCACCAGCGCGTGCTCAAGGGTCGCGTGTGGGTCGCGCTGCACATGCACGCGGGCGATGGCAACGTACACACGAACATCCCGGTCAACTCCGACGACTACTTGATGCTGCAGGAGGCCAATGCCGCCGTCGCCCGCATCATGCAGATCGCGCGAGACCTCGGCGGCGTGATCTCCGGTGAGCATGGCATCGGCATCACCAAACTCGAGTTCCTGACCCCGGAGGAGACGGCAGGCCTTCGTGCCTACAAGCAGCGCATCGATCCAGAGGGTCACTTCAACAAGGGCAAGCTGTTACCGGGCGGCGATCTGCGCTACGCCTACACGCCGAGCTTCAACCTGCTCGGTCACGAATCACTGATCATGCAGCAGTCGGACATCGGCACGATCTCCACCGCGATCAAAGACTGTTTGCGCTGCGGCAAGTGCAAGCCGGTGTGTGCGACCCATGTGCCGCGAGCCAATCTGCTCTACAGCCCGCGCAACAAGATTCTCGCCACCTCGCTGCTCATCGAGGCCTTCCTCTACGAGGAACAGACACGACGCGGCGTGTCGCTGCGTCACTGGGACGAGTTCAGCGACGTCGCCGATCACTGCACAGTGTGTCACAAGTGCGAATCGCCCTGCCCGGTCGACATCGACTTCGGCGACGTATCCATGGCAATGCGCGATCTGCTGCGACGCATGGGCAAGAAGCGATTCAACCCGGGCACAGCGGCATCGATGCTGTTCCTCAACGCCACGCGGCCCGAGACCATCAAGCTCGTACGCAAAGGCATGATCGACTGGGGTTTCAAGGCGCAGCGCTTCGCACACGGAGTGCTCAAGGCCTTTGCGAAACCCCAGGTCAAGGCACCACCCGCCACCACGGGCAAGGCACCGGTGCGCGAGCAAGTGGTGCATTTCGTCAACCGTCGTATGCCTGCGGGGCTGCCGAAGAAAACGGCGCGGGCACTGCTCGACATCGAAGATCGAGATTACGTCCCCGTGATTCGCGACCCGCGACTGACCAGCGTGGATGCGGAGGCCGTGTTCTATTTCCCGGGTTGCGGCTCCGAGCGCCTATTCTCGCAAGTAGGCCTCGCCACACAGGCAATGCTCTGGCACGTCGGCGTGCAGACAGTGCTGCCTCCCGGCTATCTGTGCTGCGGCTACCCGCAGCGCGGTTCGGGCGATTTCGACAAGGCCGAGAAGATGATCACTGACAATCGGGTGCTGTTCCACCGTGTTGCCAACACACTTAACTACCTCGACATCAAGACGGTCGTGGTCAGTTGCGGCACCTGCTACGACCAATTGCAGGGCTATGAATTCGACAAGATCTTCCCGGGCTGCCGTATCGTCGACATCCATGAATTTCTCATGGAGAAAGGCGTGCGCCTCGATGGCGTGACCGGCGTTCGCTACTTGTACCACGACCCCTGCCACTCGCCGATGAAGCAGCACGAACCGCTGAAGGTCGTCAATCAGCTTATGAATGCCGAGGCAAACGGCAAGATCGTCAAGAATGATCGTTGCTGCGGCGAGAGCGGCACGTTTGCGATCTCACGCCCCGACGTCTCCACGCAGGTCCGGTTCCGCAAGGCGCAGGAAATGCAGAAGGGCGCCACAGCAGCGCGAGCTGACGGGTTTGACGGCCCGGTGAAGGTACTGACATCGTGCCCCTCCTGCCTGCAGGGGCTCAAGCGCTACGAGGATGAGACTGCCCTCGATGCGGACTACATCGTGGTGGAGATCGCCAAGCACCTGCTCGGCGAACACTGGATGCGCGACTACGTCGCGCGCGCCAACGACGGTGGCATCGAGCGCGTCCTCGTCTGATCGATCAAAGCGCCTTGCGGAATGTGAGATTGTAGCGTGTGCCGCCTTCGGGCTTCTGCACCGCGTGATAGCCCTTGCGCGCTGGGCCACCCCAGACGAGCACATCCCCTGGCAGCAAGCGAATGCGCAGCGGAGAGCCGCGTTTGCTGGGCCCGTACCAAAGAAACGTCGCCGGCGCCCCTAACGTCACGGAAACGATGGGCTGGGAAAAATCCCGCTCGTCGGCATCGTGATGGATGCCCATCTGGGCCGTGGGTGCGTAACGGTTGATGAGGCAAGTGTCCGGCTCGTAAGGCCCAAAGCCAGCGGCATCGGCCGAGGCTCGCGCGAGCCGCAAGAAGGGCTCAGGGATCGCAGGCCATGGCTGCCCAGTCAGCGGATCAAGGCGCTCATAACGATAGCCGCGCGCATCGCTGTACCAACCGCAGGCGCCGCAACTGGTCATCGCGGCCGACATCAACCGACCGCCCGGTGTTTTCAGTTGCCGAAACGGCGCGGCGGCCGAGACAAGCTCGACCGCCGCGTCTAGTTCGCCGGTGGCTGCCGCAAAACCGTGCAACAGCACGACCTGCGGCGCCACCTCGAGTGGTGCTGCTTCGATCAGAAGCCGACCGTCACCCGTCCGTAGACGAAGCGGCCCGATCGACCGAAGGGCGAGAGGTTCGAGAACGACGTCGCCCCCGTGCTGTTCAGACCCGGCGGCAGCGGATCCGGATATTCATCAAGCAGATTGTCGGCACCGATCGCGACCTTGACCTTGTCGTTGAAGGCGTAGCGTCCTTCGAGGTCGATCAGGGTCTTGGCCGTGAGCACGAAGTCCGGGGCTGTGGCAGTCGGCGCATTCTGCGGGCTGAGCGCATCACCGTAGCGCGTGGCACGCAGCGTGGCACCGAAGCCATTCATCGCCCAGTTCACCGCGAGCGTGAACTTGTTCTCCGGATTACCCTCCTCGAACGTGAGGCGGTTGCCGCGATCGAAGAGAATCGGAGCCGGGCTCAGCGCCGAGAGCTGCGGCGTGGCCGGCAATCTCGTGACGTCTGTGGAGGTGAAGTTCGCCGTCGCCGTGAAGTCGAACTTGCCGAGCGACTCGGTGACCACAGGGTAGTTCGCCACGATGTCGACGCCCGTCGTCTCGGTATCAACGCCGTTAATGAAGAAACGACCGCCGCCGATGCCGATGAACCCACGCGCGGTGAGAAAGTTGCGCACGGCGTCCGAGGTCAGATTCTCCGACAACACGATCCGGTCAGTGATATTGATGCGGTACGCATCAACAGTCAGCGACAGATCACCGGTCCGCACCACCGCGCCGATGGAGTAGTTCGCCGACTCCTCCGCATCAAGCGGCTGGGCACCGAGGGCGACAGCCACCGGGTCCGTTGCCGGGAAGGTGGTGATGTCGAACGGTATGCCATTGATGAAGTTGGTCGACGTCGTGGCGAAGTACTGCTGTTGCAGCGACGGGGCACGGAAGCCCGTCGACACCGAGCCACGCAGGGCGAAGGTGTCGGAGAAGTCGTACCGCAGCGCCACCTTACCCGATGCATTGCTGCCGAAGTCCGAGTAGTCCTCGAGACGCAGCGCTGCGGAATAGAGCAACTTTTCCGTTACATTGGCTTCGAGATCCACGTAGACGCCGAAGGCGCGGCGGTTTTCATTGACCTGGTTCGCCGGACGGAAGCCCGGGAACACCTGCGCACCCGACGGCGCCGGGCAACCACCCGCCGCAATGTTGGCCGGCAGAGTAGCGCTCGCGCCCGTGCAACCCGGGGTGTTGAGCGGCAGACGCACGCCACCGTTGCGGTAGGAGTCAGGCTCACCCGCTGTGATGGAGTACGCTTCACGACGCGCTTCAATTCCCATCGCAACGTTGAGCGGAGACGAGAACCCGGCCACGTCGAACCCGCGCACGCCGCCGAGGTTTAGCACCAGTTGGTCGTAGGCATAGCCACCCGCATTGAACTCAGTCTTGCTCGCCGCACCGAGCGAGCGGTTGAGGGTGTTCTTGATGGTGAACGCCATGTCGTTGCGGCCGTAGCCGAGCGACAGGTCCATGTCCCAACCCGAAGCATCCCAGCGCACGCCGGTCGAGGCGGCGAAATCCGTGACATCCGGGGCAATCAGCGGCAGGAAGCCGTCCGGATAGATCGAGGCCACGTTGCGACCCGACGGGTCGTTGGCCAGCCGCTGGAAACCGGCCGACAGAGCCGAGCGCTCCTGCCAACTCGCATTCGCGTACAGCTCGTTGCCACCAGCGAGCTCCGTGCCGGCGTTGACGAACAGCGTCTTCTGAGAAATTTCAGGCTCGCCGTACCACTGGCTGAAACGATTGAACGTTGCTTCACGCGGGTCGAAGGCGCCCGTCGACGTACGTGCGTACTGCGAACGCGCGTCCCAGCCACCACGCTCGGTGCGCTCTTGCTCTTTAAATTCCCCGGTGACGGTGAGGAAGCCACTGTCACCCAGCGAGAAACCCTTCCACACGGAGACCGTCAACGTCTCGCCGTCCGACCGGCTGCGCTTGAGCACCGCGGGGGCCGACCACGTCGCGCCTGTCGGAGGTGTACCGGTGAGGTTCTCGTAGGTGGTGTCGCGCCAGCCGTAACTGATGCTCGCTTCGCCACCTTCGCGATCTTCGCGCAAGCGCAGGTTGATGACGCCCGCAATGGCATCCGAACCGTACTGTGCCGAGGCGCCGTCACGCAGCACTTCGATGGCACTGACGGCGGCATTCGGGATGGTGTTGAGGTCGGTGGCCGCAGAGCCGCGACCAATCGTGCCGTTGACGTTGACGAGCGCTGCGGTGTGACGACGCTTGCCGTTGACGAGCACCAGCGTCTGATCCGGCGCGAGGCTGCGCAGCGTGGCAGGACGAACGGTGTCCGTGCCGTCCGCCAAACCCGGACGCGGGAAGTTGAACGACGGCAATGCGACCGACAGCGCTTGGTTGATTTCGGTCACGCCGAGGTTGCTCAGTGCGTCGCTGCTGACCACATCAACAGGAACGGCGGTGTCGAGCACCGATCGATTGGCAACACGGGTACCAGTGACGACCACTTGCTCTAGCGCGTCAGCGCCCGAGGTATCCGCTTCCTGCGCGGCTGCGGCCTGGGTCAGGGCGGCAGCAACGAACAGAGCAACGATATTGTTGCGCATGTACAACTCCTTAAAAAACGACGGAATTCGTCGGTCTGGGCGCTTTTTACCGGAAAAAAGCCGCGTCCACAACAAACTACTTGTTTTATCTATACAACAAATCGTCATGGATGCACCCGAACCTAGATGGAATTCGACTGTTTCCTGCGAAAGCATTGAGCACTCGCCACCAAATCAGTACAGTGCTTGAAAAATGTCATAAAAATTAGGTGGTTAATCAACGCCAAGTCGACCACCAACTGAATCTGACTGCTGCCATTTCGGATCAAACTGTGACTCTGAAGCCGATGATCACTGATGCAGATATTCGCGCATGAATAGCGAACCGATTGATATTAGCGTGCGGCTGTCCGGCACCTCTCCTCGCTCGGACGCGGCGGTGCTGCTTATCGACGCTAACGCGTCCTCGCTCGAATTCATGGTTCGAGCGCTCTCGCAACGCGGCACTCAGGTGTCGACGAGCGATGGCCGCCTTGGCTTGGAGGCAACCCTGCAGTTGCTTCGCGGTCAACTCGATGTCGGCATCCTGGTGATTGATCCGACCAGTATTGCCGGCCACACCGGCTCCCAAACCGCCGAGTTCGTGCAGCGTGCAACAACAATGCGTCCGGATCTGCAGATCGTTCTGATCGCCGAACCCGCCGAATTCTCGCGCATTTCCGGCACCCAGGCCCTCGAAGTAGCAGACCTGCTGCCAAAACCGCTGGCCCGAGGAACCTTGGTCCGCGCGGTATCCGAAGCTCAGCGCCGTCATGCCTCCAGCCGGGACCCTCTGGGGGAAGCCGTTGTGGTCCGTATGCCGGATCGACCGGGACTACCTCGACGCCTGCCAACTCGAGACGCGGCCAACCCGGACCTTCGAACCCTGCAACTGCTCGCGGACATCGACGAATTTCGCTGCAGGGCTCTGGCCGATGTCTTCGAGCCCGACGCGACCTGGAGCATGCTGTCGGAGTTGCTGCGAGCGCAATTGCTCCGCAGGCAGATTTCGGTCACGAGCCTCTGTCTGGCGTCGCGCAGCCCGGTCACCACCGCGCTGCGCCGTATCGAACGACTACAGGGGGCAGGCCTAGTGACCTTCGAACACGACCCGAAGGACCGCCGACGTAAATATATTGAATTGACTGCCGCCGGAACCATCCGGGTCACCGAGGTCATCCGGGGTGTTTCCCGGCGCTTGGCGGACGACGCTGCACCCCCCTGACACCCGGGATACCTAAGGGGCCGTGATTGCGGCTTTTTTGCCTAAAATGTGGTTAAAATTCGAATTGAACGATAAGTCAGCCCGTCCGGCCGGACGCCGATCTCGGGAACAATCTACAGAGGGGCTTTTCACATGAAGTCATATTCACCCGTCGCCCTCGCCGTCGCAGCCGCCATGTTGGCCGGTTCAGCGGCCGCGCAGGACGTCACCGCGCTCGAGGAAATCGTCGTCACGGCGACCAAGCGCGAGCAGACCTTGCAGGATGTGCCGGTGGCCGTCACGGTCACGCCCGTCGAGACCATCCAGAAGGCATCGATCCAGGACATCACGGATCTTGCGAGCATCGTCACCTCCCTGCGCGTCACCACGCTGCAGACCTCGACGCAAACCAACTTCGTGATCCGCGGCTTCGGCAACGGCGCCAACAACCCGGGCATCGAGCCGTCGGTAGGCGTGTTCATCGATGGCGTGTATCGCTCACGATCGGCGGGTGCGATCGGCGATCTCATCGACGTCGCACGCGTCGAAGTGCTGCGCGGCCCGCAGAGCACCCTCTTCGGCCAGAATGCGTCGGCAGGCGTCATCAGCGTCGTCACGCAGAAGCCGCAGTTCGAGTGGAGTGGACTCGTCGAAGGCACGCTGGGCAACTACAACCAGCAGATTTTGAAGAGCAAGGTCACGGGGCCCATTAGCGATACCCTGGCCTTCAGCCTTTCCTCAACGGTCAACAAGCGTGACGGCTACTTCCGCGAACTCGTCACCAACACCTACATCAACGATCGCGACCGCTCCGACGTGCGCGGCCAGTTGCTCTGGAAGGCCTCCGATGCGCTTGAAGTGCGTTTGATCGCCGACCTCAGCAACATCGACGAGCTGTGCTGCGGCGTGTCGAACCTGTTCAACGGTCCGACCGGGGCAGTGATTCAGTCGCCCATCGTCAACGGCAAGATCTACCCGGGCGTTGCGAATGCGAACGGGGCGCCCTTCGATCGCGCGGCGTACCTCAATAAACTGCCACGGAACATCGTTCAAAACAGCGGCTTCTCGGTGCACATCGACTGGGATCTCGGCGATTTCGACCTCGCCTCGATCACCTCGTCGCGCAATCAGAAGACGAGCTTCGATTACGACTTCGACTTCACGAGCGGCAGCCTCGGCGAGTACAACGTCAACACGGGC